>Ga0131853_10002464_pt1 | contig 33052 bp, 14 predicted proteins | sample TergutLab28metaG_FD_92764 | JGI IMG/M metagenome (GOLD analysis project Ga0131853, IMG submission 92764) | Labiotermes labralis P1 segment gut microbial communities from Petit-Saut dam, French Guiana - Lab288 P1 (version 2) (version 2) | ecosystem: Host-associated > Arthropoda: Insects >... | reverse complement strand
GGTCTAGTGGTCAGAGTTTCTGGCTACAGATACAGAGGTCCCGGGTTCGATCCCCGGCGCTACCAGATTTTCTGAGTAGTAGTGGGTCTGGAACGGGGTCCACTCAGTCTCGTGAGGTCAATTCAGGAGCTACTTGAATGAAAAAAGTAGCGGCTCCCGGTCTAGAAAACAGAGATTAACGGCTGTGGGGACCCGTTGCGCTGAACACGTGACACCCCTCTATCCGCAAAAGTTGGCACTAACTTGGCCGACCGGCGGCGGCCGCTCTGTCGGTATAGTTCGCGTGCGGACTAAGGCCACGGAGTTTAGTTTAGTTTTTGTTTCTTCTGTGTAATTATCACAATGAGCAATTTCTCTACACAACATTGAGAGATTTTTTGTAATGGAAGCAAATTGTATTATTTGTAAGGTACAAACTTATCGTTTATATGTAATGCAGATCCGTTACAGTCTTCAGACTTATATTCTTTCTGTATTACCACTCCACCGGAGCTCCATACTCATTTTCATCCTTACACAGCTTTATCAAAAGGACAACAGTGCACAGCATAAGACCCTTCAGACAAAGAAATGCCATGTTTTATGTTGGAAAGCTTTGGAAATAAAGAAGAACTGTAAGTTTTCAAATGGTAAATTAACATTCACCTGGACAAAAGGAAAACTTAAGAGACTGACCTAAGTAACAAGAATTAATTCAATATACTGACAAACATATGCACATAATACAGCGGTGTTGCTAAGTCCTTAGCCATTAGTCAATGCTGCCGCGAGACCTGGTTGGACGGACAACTTTCTGAATTTTTTTTTTTTGAGTGGCTTGCAAAAGTTAGAGCAACGGGCTAGGAAGGGTATTGAGCTTCGTGGGGAGTATGTTGAATAAATCCCGAGTTTAGTCTCTTGTTTCCTTCCTGGTTGCGCTAAGGACTTATAAGCACCCCGGTAACATACAATAAACTACAAAACACAATTCATGATAAGTATCACCCCTACATGTTTCGGCACCAGAATGCCATCTTCAAGGAGTCTAGGAACACAAAAGTCCGACACACCACTTAAGGTATCAAGCGCCATGTCATCTTTAAAATAATAGAGTGATACATTCCAGAATACATAAAGTTGTTAACTATTAGAACACATTGCTGTGACACCAAAAACGTATAACAGTGAGCCTCTGGAATGTACCAAACTGTATGGTGTGAATAACATTAAAATGTTTTAAATTAATACTTAATAATCTTCGTAGTTGCACCGTGCAAGTTGATAATATTAGTTCTTTTTTGTCCAAATAATACACATAAATTGTTATAAAATTTATAAACTGTTAAAATCATTTAAAATTATAATAGATGCTCCAGCGTGTTTCGGTTTACGTAAACCATCATCAGGGAGCTCTCAGACTGTGCTTCGCTAAAGTTACAATGTTGACTTCGGTTACATATATCGTTATTTGAAGTTATCGGTATGGTGACTGCGAGACCGAAACATGCTGGAGCAACTATTATAACATTAAATGATTTTAACAGTTTATCAATTTTATGATAATTTATGTGCATTAGTTTGACAATAAAGAACTAATAATACTTAATATAATGAGAATAAAACCCGAGAATAAATTAACAATTGTTAGCCACAGCGTGTCATGTGACAAAACTTACTCTATAAGACGTGCTTTAATTTTTTTTTGTACCCACGTATGTGCAGTGCAAAAGTGAGATATGGAAGGAAGTGGCTGTGACCAGTGTTTATTGTATTGGCTTGGGTGAGGCAAAAGTCAGGAACTAAACCTGGTGCGTCGAATATGCAAGCGAATATCTACTGTACCGTGGCTTCTAATGAGTGTTGTGGGACGTATGAAAAATGATCACCAAAAATGTCGAAACAGAAATTAGCAGCGTGCAGATGGATGCCAGCGTTCTCATTAAATAGTTACAGGAGCGCTTCTTCGAATGAATAACAATGGACCTGTCAGTTCGGGGACGTAGTGACGGCTACAGAACATCCGCCAATTTTGGTGACATTTTGTCTAATTTTACACTTGTCAGTCTCCACAAAGTGAAGTACGAGGCTGTCCGCTTTACTGATAATTCATTCCTTTTGAATTATAGTACTTCTTCTGTTACCTGAATAGAAATCAATTTTTTCTATGTGGATTTGTCGAATATGATTCTAGTTCACAGACATTTTTGGAAATTTTCTTACAAGCACTTGGGTTGCAAATAATGATCTTCTCGGAACTTTATTCACTTATGTCAGTTTATATCTACTCCCTTCAAATTTTCACGGAAGATACAATAAAGGAGGTCTTGTACTGAATGACATCTTTATAGTATATTCCCGCCTGTTAAAGCACATTTCATGAATACGTGAAACCTTCGTTATTTGTTACTGTCGCACAGCATACACGTGTCTGTTGTTCAAAATATAAACTTAAGTGCAGCAACAGACACGCGTTTCACTAAATATGCACATTATCGAAGAGATTTTCAAAAAACATTGCTTAGTTTAATGACATTTGTAATTCTGGTAATGTCAAAACCATTCAGAAGTCTAGGCGGAAGTAACAATTTCTGTCCAAATGACATCAACCACCCACACGACTACACAGTGTCGCAAATCCGAAAACCACATGGTATCTTCTTAACAACGTGATATTTCCACATCACAGGGAGTCGAACCCAGGCCACTCACTGTGGACTATGCGGTGAACACAGTGGCACTGATGTAGGTTGTTATCCGAGTACTTTCGTTGTCTCCTTTCAGTATCATTCCACAAATGATCTATACTCATACCATCGTCTGTTACCGACGGCATAAAACCTTAGCTGCTAACAATGTCCTTGAATATCACATTGAATATCGTTTGTATGAAAATCCACTTTCACATAAAAATTACAAATCCCATTTCACTCTCAAGTAAAGGACAGGTTATAGTTGGCGGACTCAAAACAGAATTCTAATACACAATTCAATAAAAATCGGATAGATGCAGTAATGTATAAGACGTACGGCAGCGACGGAACTACAGGGACGCAAAAGCATATTGTGCATTCCACTTAAAATGTACAAATCCACAATATTTAGTAGATAAATATGATAAGTTATTCTGACACCAGTAATTCCAATCTGCGCCATTTTTAAATCAGCAAGCGCTCCTTCTCCCCCACACACACACACACACACACACACACACACACCACACACACCCCACACACACACACACACACACAAACACACATACACACACCACACACGCACGAACACAAACAAAACCTTACCCTGTGTTTGGCCGCTATGGGACATACCTCTTGATTCCAGAAATGCGGTTAGCGTGCGACGCACCTGCTTGAACGCGGCTGTCATTAGTGCAATGTCAACATTTTGACGTCAAACGCGTGATATGTGTGACGCCATTCAATACGTTGGGAAAACAAAATACATTAGCACCACGAGGCATCATGTGCCCCCGTGTGCTTCGGATTATGGCGGCTTGGCTTTCACTCGGCAACAGCAAGAAAAACACGACGGCCGTGTCCAAACAAAGTCTTCCCAAGCAACATGACTCTGAAAGAGGAGAGATTTGTATGTTTTCTTCATCTCCATCTACTGTTCCTTCCCCGTCTTCCCGTCTTCTTCGGTCTTTGCCTCTTCCTCTGTCTCCTTTTCCAGCTAGCGATGCATTAAGTTGGAAGAAATAAGCGTGAAGAAAACATGAATTTGTGTACTACGCGGTTCAGAAGTCTGGCTGTTGCGGTGCGAATGTATACACACAATATTGTGGCCCGCAGAGCTGTGTGCTTTCTGTGACAACACACCTTCTGAATAACTGCAGTGACATGAACGAGATCTCGCGTTGAGGAAAGTCCAGTATATCTCATCTAAATATCTCCAGAGTTTTAAAATTAATAATAGCCAATACAACACGGAAAATGCAACATAAAATATGGCGCATGAGAAATGCATGATGGGTACTTAGGCTTAAAAATACACAACCATTTTGCTAATAATTATTGTTTTTATACCGCAACAATAGTCACATGGAAGCGCCTCAGTTTTACGTTGTACGCACATTCCCTGGCTTGTTCAGATATAGAGGTGTTGCACTTGATGTAGAGGAAATCCTTTGATCTTAAAAACACAGCAGAATGTAATTTATGAGTATAAAACAAATTGCTCAGATAAACTGAGAGATTTGAAAAAGAAATAATAAGAGCACGAGAAAGGTACAGTCACAATTTATAGCCGGTTGTTAACAAGAGGCAGGGGAATCCATTCCGGTTTGGGAAAGTCAAAGATTGCGTTGGTCTGCAGATGTTGCAGGCTGTAAAAAGAGTACGGTATATAAGCGAACCTTACAGAACTACTCGTAGATTCCAGGGATTGCACTGAATAGATGTTAGTTAGGATTGGGTCCCACGTCACTCGTTGGGTGTAATCCATTTATTCACTTATTACGTCATTCAGTTACGTATTTATATTAATGCGACACGTAGTCGGAGTTTGACTGTTTACTCAAGAAGAAGTTGAAAACCAAACCGTCTGAAATTTCACTACAAATATTTATCTTTTCTACTGCGTATTTAAGCTTGTCTCGGAGTGCATCTCCGTGTTTATCGCACTCCCTACTGAAAATAAAGACTGTATAACACTACACGTTTTAAATTTGTTCAGGGGTTATGAATTATGATGTCCCTCTGAGGAGGAAGGCAAAAAGCCAAGATTGTGATAAACACATGTGAAAAAAGCAGAAATCAAGTAAAAGTTACTGGAGAAAAATGTATATTCAGGAACGTCGTAATTTCTAACCTTCACCAAATAGTACCTACATTAATGACAATTAGGCAGGAACGAAAGATGTAAGACGAGAAACAGCAGTGGAGAAAATGAGAACTCTGGGTCGATAAATACTTTAGGGAGAAACTTGAGTGATGAAGAATTCAAAAGTACTTCACTTCTAGTCCAGAGACACGTTATAAATTTGGCTTCGTTTGGTTTAATCTCCAGAATAAATAAAAGATAATTAATGAAAGCGACACGAAAGTTACGCACGTTTCTTCATAAAATGAGGTTTAAAGCGATTTATTGACCTGCACTTAGCAGTTAAATAATGCACAAAACTTGAACTTCAAACAGGTGGAATTATATAGCCTAAGTTAGTGTAATTCCAGCAAGAGAAATTTCCATTTCTGTAGTTGAATAAAACAACCAAACTACAGCAAGTACCGTTTTAAGTTACAACAAACATGACACTAAAATAGAAACCTAAGCTGTTTCCAAATTATAATGTGTATTTTAAACACATCTTGGCAACGTATCTCACTGGTATTATTCACACACAAACACAAAACACTTTTTTATCTGAAGTACTTTTACTCTATTGATTAGATAAGGTTCATTATAAGTCATTAAGAGAAACAGAACCAGCAAGTTTATATACAAACATGTAAATTTACTCTAGTAAAAACAGCGTATCCTACTACATGTTTCGAACACCTATCTGGCCATGTTCAGGGAGGAGGTTTTGAAGTATATAATTTATATTTAAACATAGATTATCAACCTTTTATTTCAAGTCTAACATTTCATATCTGTAAATTAAATTTGTTTGACGTTCTGTGTAATATATCATTGAAAGGACACCTCCATGAAGATGGCCAAAATAGGTTATGCTGCAATAAACTTACATGCATTACTTTGTTTTGTTTCTCATAATGAATCATCGGTGCATGGTAATGAATGATTTTTAAAAAGTTCCTTATAAACTGTAATTCTCTCTGGGTGTTTTATTAGCAAGAGGGGTATAATATTAAAATAATATCATAAGGTCACAGTGTCTGTTTGTCTGTCCGCCATTTAGTTTTTTTTTTTTTTAAGTTAGGTAGTGGTGTCACGTGACGCCTAGTCTTCACCATAACCCTATTATTAGCTCAAACGAATCTACATCAGACTTTAAGCTCTGGCGCTCTGGCGGCAACTGATGTCAATGCAATAACACCTTCTGGGGAGGCCAGCCTTGTCAATACGTAATGAATGCCAAATTCAGCGCGTGTTGTTACGGGTGATTCGTTGTATAATATTACCAGTTTTATAAAACAGGGCTTAATGTGTGCTTAATGTTATACGACACGCAGTACAATCTAATTCAAATATGTACCCATATTTTTAGAATGTATCCACACAATATGTGTCTCGTGATACAGAACTACAAGTTTAGAAGCACAGGAAACATGAGGTGTTCCACTCCAAAACGCGAGCTTTACCAATTTCTAAAGGATTTAAAAACGTAAGATTCAGAAAGATTCAGAAGAGACTTAACAGCGTAAACAGGCGTGATGGTAATATTCAATTTATACACAACTTTATTATTAGTAAGAATTATGCCAATCGTGTCGAATTGTGTAATGTGGATATAAAGTAATTGTTATTTGTAACAGAGTTGAATCTTAGACCGAAACGTATAGTAGGTGGTGGTGGTGGTGGTGGTGGTGGTGGTGGCGGTGGTGGCGGTGGTGGCGGAGGCGGTGAAGGCGGCGGCGGCGTTGATGGTGGTGGTAGTGCCACCGCTGCTACTGCTGCTGCTACTAATGTTCATGCTGCTTACGCTAAAAGATGCACGGTGTTTATCGCTACAAAACATTGCAGTAATTTTTGTTCTTGAACATTTAGTGTTCTAATTACCTGCGACCTTCGTTTTTTTTTGGGGGGGGGGTTATTGCTTCGTTATGCTGTTGTGCCTCTGACGCCACAGGACAGCGTAACGGCCCCGTCCTCGAAGGCCAATTATGTACAAGCTTTTCCTTGAATATCTTGACTCTTGAAGACATGACGAACATGCTGTCCCGAAACGTCGGTTACAACCAACCTACGCAACAATAACACAGAACAGCAAAGAATTCAACGACGCCATGGCGGATGTCTAAAATTTCACAACCTACCTGTTTTGGGGCTGCCTGAGTTTACTGCACACATTCTGAGATTCCAAGCTCGCACACAACACACCCCCACGTACACGTCGCTTCCTCTGTCTCTTCGGCATCAAGTTTTAAGTTGAACAGGAGTTTCTGGGCCGAGATCGCCTCGCAGCTACGTGCCCAGACTTCCAGAGAAATTGCAGCGATACTTCCTCCACAGTTCCAACACTCTTTGTTACATTCATAACAGTTCGTTACCTTCAAACCTGGGTTGCGATTCTCTTCTTTAAAGCATCGATTGTTCCTACAGCCAAAGGCCGTAAATACAGTTTGGTGTTGTAGGCGTGCTGGGCTTTGTAATGTAGAAAAGAAATGTCGGAGGGAACGACAGAATTTTATTATCGGGTTGACTACATGTATAAAAGAGCCAGCCATTAATGCCTATATGACCGATCGCGTAAACACGCGTTTTCGTTTCTCGGTATCATTGCTGTGTTGTTGTAGGACCGGCTGGGTAACAACTTGAATAATCTGGCAATGGGTGACAGGAAAGACGAACAACACTAAAGGCACCGTTTGATCCTAATAGAACGGCAAGGAAAGAAATGAAGTTAGAAAGAAAGAAAGGATAGCTAGAAAAGGGAAATAAAACAGGGAAGAATAAATTACGGAAGCGGATAAGACATTGCAGAGAGAGAGGGAGGAGGAAATGGTGGATATGAGAAAAGAATGGAGGAAGAATGAAAAAGGCAGGATATAGGATAAAGGCGACAGAAAGTAAGAAAAAGACAGAAGAAAGGATGGAAAAATGGAGTTTTAAGACAAAAATGAGGAAGGTAAGGAAGAAGAAATGCAAGGGCAGGAAGAAGACGTTCAACCTCCTTTTAGAGAGCTATACGATTAGTTGTGAAATGCGGTCTGTTCAAGTCAGGGAGATTGCTCAGGAAATTGTGGAGTGATGGAAACATTGGTGAATATTCAGCGACACAATGTATGTCCCTGACAAGGTGTGACATATATATAAGTCACGGCACAGTAGCTAGCAAAATCTTTGTATTCGAAAGGTCTGGTTTCATATCTCAGCTTACAGATCGGTTTGGTTTTCCGTGCATTTCCTCATTCTCTCTCGGCGAATTCCAGGAAATTATCTTAGATTAGACCACGACCGCTTCATGCAACTGTTTCAATTAACTGACACACATTATCTTACCGTGTGACGTAATGCATTATGGCCAATGGTAAGCGCCTATATCCAACGCATTAATGTTGTTGTAAAAGCTGATATGTGCCTGCAGTAAATACGAGTATCAGCAAGGCACGAAGTTTGAATAACAACAAGGAACATATTTAGTGTACTGTTACTGTTTACATTTTTCTTTTATGGGGTTAAGTTTCGTCTTCCGATCAAAACATCCTGGGACCATCAATTCCCTTCCTGTAACCCCATTTGGCGTTTATAACGAAAATATTCATGCAAGAAAGCGCTGAATACTAAGAAGAAGAAGACACACGGCCACTAAGATCTAAAAATGTTAAACAGGAGACAAATACGCAGGTACAACTACACGTGCGTACATTTATACTATCTTCATAATCAGGGACACGCAGTAGCGCTGTTGGTTGAGACACTGCGCTGCAAGTCGGAAGGTCGCGGGTTCGATTCCCGGTGGTGTCATTGTAATTTTTCATTGTCCTTCCGACCGCACTATAGCCCTGAGATTGACTCAGCCTCTAACAGAAATGAGTACCAGGAATATTTCCTGGGGGGTAAAGTTGACCGGTGCGTAGGGTTGACAACCTTACCACCTTCATGTGCTGATTGTCTTGAAATCTGGGACCCTCAACCTCCTGGAGCCCTCAGGGCCTGTCCAGGCCTGTAACTGGATTGCTTTACCTTTTATCTTGATAATCAACATGACATTCATATGCAACTTTTCTAACACCAAGAACGTGATGGCATAGATATGGAAGAATGTGAAAGACAAAAATATCCCTCTATGATATGAAGCAGTAACTTTATCTCTTAACAAACAGGTTAGATTATGAAGCAATTTTTGAAGTTTTTTTTGGTATTTGTCTTTTAGAGTTCAGAAATAAACGTAAATGTGAGAACAAGAAACAGCAAACAGCAAATTTCATTGTGACGTACGAAGTAAAGAACACGAGGTTTGAGGTTCTTACAGCGATGTTCCTGAAGATGCGTGACACCTGGAACATTACGCCGTGTTGACAGGTACATAGTCATGTAGGTTTCAAAGAGATGCAATGCCTTACAACTCAGGGTCATGCAGTCCTAGAAGGGCCACACTTCTTGCACTGTTTGGCCATGAAAATAAAAGCACTGAAATCATTCGAATAGTCGTAACTATTTACAAGCCGACAATGAACAGCATTCCAGTTACGTCAGTTTAGGAAATTCGTCTCGTATTTTCGCATCACACATTGTACTTATTATAAGTGATTCATGAACCTACACAATACATTGTTGTATCCGTTGCGGACCCGATGAGGAACGTATCTTAGATGTTGTTCCCAAGGAGGACGGAGCTCGTAACTCTGGTTAAGACGGGGAGTCGGGCGGGCAGCACACACTCTCAATAATCCCCAAGCAGAATATATTGGAGTTTTATTGTGCAAGAGTATAGAGTAATTGCATTTACAACTGAAATGTATAAGTGACAATTCTTGCCAGTGGACTCTTCATTTCTGTTTGCATTCACTGACTGTCCAGCTTAGGACTCTGCTGCTCAGACACAGTTCGAGCTACGCAGCAGACTGCTGCCGCAGAACAAAGCAACTATTGTTACATTTGTTGCTCACACACTGCTCGCACGATACATTTAGCGAGTCCAGTTATAAACAAAAAATAAATGGAAGGAAATTATATTCCTCCCATGCCTGGTCTTAAGAGAGGCGAGAACTAAGCATGAGTAAATTTAGCTTATGACTAACATGCAGTACATGTAAGAATGCTACAAGAAAACCACAACAACAAAAAATTAATGTGTGTCAACTACACAACAACATGTTACAAAATAAGTCTGGAAACACATTTCTCAACTATTTTATACTTTAACAAATAATGTAAATAGTGCTTTTATTAAGGATTATACGTTTTGTTGTCTACATTTCTGGAAAGGCGTTGTTGTCACAGGGCTGCTTCTCTAACGTAGCCAACACAAGGAAAATAAAAAGTGTTTTAAATGGTGTGTAACAAATCAAATCATTTATCGATACATACATTTTACAAATTTAATAACTTCCGCTAATACTAATTGCTGATATAAGAGATTAGAATAAAATATTCGCTCTTCTGGGATCTTTAGAGAGTAGCGACGACTGAAAATATTCCCGACCCATTTGAATGAATACAGACAAAGACTTGGACTCAACAAGAGCAGACCCAACATCTCGCCAGAGCAGACGTCCCCCGATGACAAAACTGGCGGACACAAAAGGAAAATATGTTACCTTTAGCTGATAAGGAGGGTCGACACCAAGACAAACCGATCTAAATTGACTTCGGCTTTCACTGAGGACCGACCTACTGTTCATTATGTAGAAGCTCGCATTCAGCTGTAATGTGTGTGAACGAAACATCAAGGTCGCCGCGGTGACCGGCGAGAGTGTGGAACGTAGAAATTACATATTTACTGGCCTGGCTTACACTTCAGCAGGATGTTTCCACCCCAAAGTTTGCATATTGGGACAGTGAAAGAGCTCCACTGACCCTTCCTTATTTCTGTTCCGCATGTCGCCATATCACAATTCTTACACCGCAGGGAAACCGTAGGGTAAAAGCAAGATAACTGCTGGTTGGTTGCAGTTCAATAGCTTTGCAGGTCGTCATTATGGAAAATGTAAACTGATGAGGAAGAGGGTGGTGCGGAGAAGGAGAAGATGAGAAGGAAATTAAAATGAGAATGAAAAAAAGAGAATAAAAATAATAAGAAGGGATGTCTTGCCGAGCACGGCACATCACGTGAGACGCAAAAGTAAGTGGCGCAGAGCAGTAGATAAAATGGTAACAGTGACACTGTGAATGATGTGACAGGCATTCAACATGCAAAAAGGGGGTCAATTAAAGAGGGCGAAAGGGTGGATATAGATAGTTAGCATGGCGCAAGAAAAAGGGCGGATAAAATGCTGTTAGGAAAATACCTGAGGAACCAGCTTGCTTCTCCCGCCAACACGAGGACTGACCTAACTCGACGGCTAAATTAGCATTTCCAAGTATTGCATCGAAACAATAATACAAACAGCCAACCAGATGCAACAATAATAATTTTATTAATAATTTCAATCATCTCAACATGTTTCGGCCGATAAATTCGCCAAACCTTAGGAGTACTAGACTGTATTTACAGCTTGTGGTATAAAGCACCGACGATGCTGCCTGCTGGTGACCAGGATGAGGTGGATCTGTGTTCTACCTCATCCTGATCACCAGCAGGCAGCATTGTCGGTACTTTATACCACAAGCTGTAAACACAGTCTAGTACTCCTAAGGACTGGCGAATTTATCGGCCGAAATATGTTGAACTGAATGAAATTATTAATAAAATTATTACTGTTGCATCTAGTTGGCCGTTTATATTATTGTAACAGTGGCGCACGGTCACACAAACATCAGATTTCATCGAAAATTTGATAAGAAAATAGAGAGTTCACTAAATTAAATATAGCTTGTAGCAGACTAAATCAAGACTCGACGTGTACCGGTTTTTAGGAGGAATTTGTACTCTGAAACACAGTTTAATTGCCTGTATAATTTTTTTTAGGTATGGGAAAACAAAACATGGTGTAAAGAAATGTTGTGCATCGACTCACAAAATATTAACTTGGGAAATAAAATTAATACCCCAAAGGAATTTATTTTCCGAGCGTAATTCTGACATGAACTCTCAATTTTACCCCACCTTTTAAGAACACGGTAGCTTCAAGCCCAAATTGCGTGAGAATGGAACAAACCTTGTACTATCAGTTAAAGTTTATTTTAGCTTTAGTATCTCATGGAAAAGAAAATACGAAGAAAATAAAATAAAGAGAAAAAGAGAACAAAGTGAAAGTGTATTTCGTTTTCATAGTTAGACGACGACACAGCGGTAGGATGAGAAAGTAAAGCCCGGAATGATTGTGCAAGAGAGATATATGTGCATATTGACTTTGGAGGATGGGAAATTTCCACGTGGAGGCAGGAAATTTCTGTTCCCATTCCTACGTTATATTTACCAAGTTGGTGCAGAACATTACAGAGGCAGAGGAAGCTACGAAGTTGGAAGTTATCAACCTGAAGAAGAGTGGCAGATGTATTCAAACAGTATGCACATATATTTCAAACACGATCTTCAATAATTCATATTCCTCTATCGTCACGACCTTTATTTACTGGTATCTGAGAAGACAGTGCTAAACTCTATAAGAAGGTAAGAAAAAGAAAGTAGCAAGATGAAGGAGGATATTAATAATGAGGAGCTTTTTAGTTCTCTTCTCGCAATGTCGCCAAGTTGAACACATCGAAGAGCTCCTCATGGACGGTAGATGTACCAAACAGAGAGGCAAAAATTTATATACGTAGGCCTATTACTCAGAGGCTCAAGAGGAAATACCACTTTTAAAAGATATTAATTCATTTAGTAGTCTGACTTACGACACGTCCAAAGCCTCTTCCAAAGCGAGCTCTCCACAGAGTGTGATCTAGAGCTTCCTCCTTCAAATGAGGGTATCCTGTCCTTTCCTTAAGTTCAGCCAGTAGCTTCCTACGTTTTCTTCCTCGTCTTCCTGTCACTTCTATCCCCCTTTTTTTTTCCTTCAATAATCTGTTGTAGAGGGCAGTTTCTACGCAAAATATGACCAATCCAGTCAGCCTTCTGTCTAATTATTTAATGTAGGATATTCCTCTGCTCCTTGAATCTAAGTAATACTTCTTCATAAGGACATATACCTATGTGTCTTTTACTGAAGAAATGTGAGAAATTAAAAGACACATAGGTACAAAATATCATGCAATAAAATTCATGCTTGAAAACCTGACAGCTGCTCAAATATGTAAGAAATTCCTCGCTCTTATGACACCCGAACGGCCAAACTGTGTTCTCCATACTCTGCTGCTGATCCTCTGCCATGAGTCACATTATACGGTACATATCTTTACTTGTATCTCTTCCAGTTCAGGTTTAATATCAACCTCCCATCTGCGTTTAGGTGATATCCTTAAATGGTACAATAATAAACATTAACTTGTATACAGACAGGATATATTCATGTGAGATAAATTATTCTGGCACAGAATTTGGCCAGTGGTGGGATCTTGTAAACGCCTTAATGATCTTGATGTTCCACAGTAGCGGGCGACATCCTGGTCATCTGAAATTCCTTTCAGGAACTGATCTGAAGTATGAAATGATTGAAACATAGTTAAGTTTATCTCTATCTGTCCTGCTATTTGTCGAAATTGAGGTGAAAACTCGGTAGAAAATAAAATCAAGAATTCGTACAGAGAATATTAACACTGACTGCATAAGAACATATATGGACATATTTTTCCATGCATTTTATTGAAAATGTAAGGATCCAAACATCATAAGACCTACAGTTTTATGATGAATTATGGATTTCAAAGCCAATTCTTTATTATTATTATTATTATTATTATTATCCTTCTTATCACCTTTATGTAGGTTATTTACAATTATATACCTGAAACAATCCTTGTTTTTGTACATAGTGTTGCAGCTGTTCTGTATTAACAGTTTGTGCTGCATGTAATGTTATTTCGCCCGTGAAATATGTTTTGTACTTTTACATTAGCACTTTTCATAGTACGTGTGCAGTTCCCAATATGACTGTTGTTTGAAGACCCATAATTTTTCGTGCTTCCTCTTACGTTAATCAGATATTGTTTGAGTGATTTTGAAATGGTTCCAGTCGCCCCTCGTACTACTGGTATCACTTTTGCTTTCTTCTTCTTCTTCTTCTTCTTCTTCTTCTTCTTCTATTATTATTATTATTATTATTATTATTATTATTATTAGGTTAAGTTTTGTGAGTGATTAACACTAGGCTGTCAAGGTGGTAGCTCTTCGCTATGTGATACATATTTTGTATATAATATATTATATAGAGTGTATGCGTAAAAACCTTTTAAAACTGGTCTACGTTGTGCCAGTTCATCCACGTTCAAACCTTCAGAAACTAGTCGTTCAAAATCCACATTTTATTGTAGGTACTACTCTAATTAAAGGCTTTAAAACAAAACTGTACTTACTCTTCCTTTCTACCTCTTGTGTGCTGACGTATAGGCCACGTCACGAAAGCAAGTAGACGCTCTTCCGGTAAACAGACCGCGAAACAGAATTTTGACCAACGAAAAAAGGATGGGTTTCAGGTACACAGGTGCCAAAATTACAACTTAGTCTAGAAACCTTTTGCGATATTCGGGCAATCCTTGCAGGACCTGACGCTGACAGGGCTCAGCATCAGACTGTTTTCCTTAAAGTTCCCAATTTTCACTCGGATTCAGATCGTCACTGCAATCATATTTTTTGCATTACCATCAGAATCGCCACCAAATAACACTTGTCGTTCGTTAGAAGTTGACAAAAACAATCAGCCAATTACACACAAAATTTAATTTTAATCTTGTTATCCCACAAAACTATAATACCTATTTTATTTACACTAACCTTAGGTTTTCTCATATTTATTTATTCTAAATAATCTTGCAGTGTAAATAATAACTCAGACTCAGAGTGTCCTGAAAACTGGTGCTACAGAAAGAACCTATGCCAAAGGATAGGAAATGAAAGGAGGCTACATAACTTGCAAAAATAAGACAAGGTGTGGTATATGTAGAGCAAATAGATTAAGTAAAATAATGGGCATGATAGTGTCATGGTGCGATAGGCCCTATTGGTCAATAGCCTCCTCATTACCGAGGCTTCATGATCACACTCAGACACACCACACTCAGTAGTACTCCTCTGGACGAGTGATCAGCCCGACGCAAGGGCCTTTGCTGACAAAACATAACACTCCAAAAGAGAGAGAAATCCATGATCCCGACAGGATTCGAACCTACAATTCCAGCAAGTGAGCGGATACAGATTTATGCCTTAAACCGTGCGGCCGTAGCCATCCGTAATGAGTGTGTGTGTGTGTGTGTGTTATACAGCACAAATAGGATAAATAAGATAGTGTGTGTGATATGTAGCATAAATAGGAGAAATACAATACAAACTTCAGGCGAAAAATGTCAAAGAATATTCGATATAACAGTGGAATAATAAAAGGAAACTGTAAAATGAGTTATAGGTTGCATTGATGTGGACTGCGATAGGGTCAATGGTGGGATTTTGTAAATATGGTACTGAACTTTCGAGCTTATTAATAGAAGAAGAAGAATTCCTAGCCAGCTGGGCAATTCGAACTTCCCAATAGCGGCCCTATACAACGGAAAAAAATTAGTTCTTCATTTACTTTTCGACACTGTCTGATTATTGTAACTTAAGTGGCGGACTGCAATGAGAGTGGTCGGCCGTTACTTCTCGCATGCAGTGCAGTAGGGGCAACCACAGCACCTCAAAATTAGGTCCAGAGACTTGGCAGTTTTGTGCACTTCAGAGTCTCCCAGAATCACGGCTCCAGGAAAGGAAGACCCAATGAAAGTTAAAATTATATGACTCACTTTCACCTTCTTTGTGGCGGTGGTAGACTTTCGAATGCTATACGTAGCTTTAGCGCGTTTCTATGTTCCACGATCTTGGGCTGAAGTCTTCCTAGTTTATGGCTACCTAAGACTGGTCTGTGATGAACTACAAATATATATCAACTGTACAAACATATCGAATTCAAAAAGGATCCGATACGTAAAAGGAAACAGTCCTATTTCAGATTTGAAAATTCTTTGTGTACGTAGAGACCTTCTCTTTCAATCTTTATTTACTTTTTTATCCTTTTGAAGAAGAGTGAATACAATGAATTATATTATCGAAGCAAGAAGCCCCTCGTTTCTGTTCCAAACACTTGTTATATCCTACTCATACAAATCATTGTTCGATATTGAATACAATACAAAAAGAAATTGATATAATATTGACAATGTAAGTAAAGAAAAGTAAGAGAATTTTCATATTTCAGAGAGATATGAGCTGTTTATAACAACCGTTATTCTGGTCTCCATTTTCTTTAACAAAAATAAATCTTCAAACCTTTACTGATTTCTTCCCCTACACTTAAAAATTTTGCTCGAGGACTTTATGAAAAATTTCTTATTTCACCCGTTCTTTTGGATTTGTATGTATAGCCTACATAGACTGCAAGCGAAATTTAAGACACTGCATTTGGAACACGTTCAAAGTTATGACACACAGGCAACACGTGTGACAAAACCACTCAAGATGATTCGATGAATTCTATAATGAGTTGAAGGGAAGTTATGTCAAAAAGCATCGTACATGCACAATACAGTGTGTTCAATAACAAAAATATACATTGACATAATACCACAGTTTCTTGGTACTGTACAATGTGTCATAAGCGGAAATTCAATTCAAAGATTTCTAAGAAGTAGTAGAAGAAATGTCGATGGCAGACACACCTGTAAGGCTTCGTGCTACGTTTTCACAGTTTTTCCGTCAATAATTTTCATGTTCATATTATGTATAACTTTCTGCCTTAAAAGATAAGACAGGGTATGACATATTTGTGTTCGTCATAAATAAATATAAATAAATAAATAAAGGGTGATTCAAAACGATGGACTCAATTGAAGAGTAAACGGCGCCTCAACACAGGCCAGACAGTTGGTTGCGGTATTCCAATTTCTCTGCTCGCTCTACCGGTTGACTTGCGTGGACTACGCTCAAAACTCTCTTGAAATCTTCTCACGTTCTCTTCTGATATACGTGGTCGGTCGGAGCTTTTGCCTTTACACATACAGTCTATTTGCTCAAATTGGTGATTCCAACGACAAATGCTCTTCCTCTTTGGAGGTTGAATGTTGAAACTAAGAAGAAAGGCACGCTGCACAGCAGTCGCCGACTCAGTTTTAATGAACTCACGAATGCAAAATATCTTGTGCTGCATAGTAGCCATTTTGCTTTCAACTGACGTTGCTGCACGGCTGTGCGCTAGGTGAGCGCTCTAGCGGTGTTATTTGAAAAATTGGGACCTTCTCTTTCAAATATTATGTAGATCATTCAAATACCGTGTATAGTTCAAGAAATATTGACGTACGAAATTGAGTTAATATTTTTGAATCACGCTGTTTATATCGAGGAACGCGGTGGTGCAGTTGGTTGAGGCACTGCGCTAAAAGCCGAAGAGGTCGCGGGTTGGATTCCCGAAGGTATCAGCGGGATTCTTCATAGACATAATCCTTCCGGCCGCACTATGACCCTGGCATCGACTCAGCCTTTAACATAAAACAGCAAAGGGGGGCAAAAGCGGCCGGTGCATAAGGATGATAACTTTTTCGTCTTCAAGTGCCGACTGTCTTGAAATCTGAGAACCCGGAAGCTTCAGGCCTGCCCAAGCCTGTACAGGGATTACTTTACCTTTATATGTGTATATCTACCGAACAGATCTATTAATAAACAGAGCATTTCATAGAGACTGTTATCTCCTTACACAAAAGAATATTTATTCAGCAGTAAGTGCAAAATTTAAATGTTGCCCAAAGTACATAGTGTGCGAGCTCTATAGAAATATGACGGAAATGACATGAAGACAGTCACAAAACCACTCACTCTCTGAACGTTCCAGTTGACTTCCTGCCGTAATTAGGCGACACTATATTGTATATATTTGTGACAATAAGCCACAGAATCCAGTCAGAACGAAGGGTACCAAAGAGCTGTTAGTTACCCAGCCGTAGTATGCTAAAACACTCAGTGTTGACGAGGCGTGTTGTAATGTCCCAAAACATTAGCCCCTGCAGAATTACTGGTAAATGTGGGTATAACAACACGAGTGCAATTGCACACAAATCTGAAGTAACCTGCAATTTAATTCCACGTGCTTCATAATGGTTTAAAACCATAAAAATAATAAATTAACGGAAGTTATACATTCTTCCGACATTTATTTATTTAAAACATCTAAGTTCCTCTTCCAGCTCAGAAATTATCAGGGACTTGTTTTGGTAATAGTGACAGCAAGAAAATAAAAATTAAATAAAGTTGAATGGCGCCTAATGACATAATGTCGATAATCAAATTTTACATAACCTCTACAAAATACTTCGAATTCCAGCCTAATTGTATCGATTTAAAAAATCGGCCAAAATGAGATCCGAAAATATTTCGTCAGTATATTGCTACTGTGTGGGCCGAGTAGCTCAGTCAGTATAGCGACTGACTACGGGCTGGACGGTCCGGGATCGAATCCCAGTAGAGACGAGATTTTCCGCCTGTCCAGAACGGCCCTGGGCCCCACCCAGCCTCCTGTAAAATGGGTACCGACTCTTTCCCGGATGATAAAGTGCAGCCGGGGCGTGCTGCTGACCACTCACCCCCCTTCTAGTGCCGCAGTCATGGAAGAGTAGAGCTATAGCTGTACCCACCCTCTGGGCCACACCGGGCCTGTAACGGGATCACTTTATCTTTTTTTTTATATTGCTACTGCCCTATTGCATTCCGTTTACAGTACCAGAAAGAATTTGTATTTGTTATACACCAATATTCGACGTAGCTCAATCCTATTATACTAGTAGAGAACTGTGGGAAATATCGATAGCTCAGTGTCAGTTAAATATTTTCTGTGTGACAGTAGGCAAAAGAAGCCCAATGTTTCGCCTGTGCGATAAGCCCACTTACGTTGCCCTTTATCCAAATAGAGTCCTTATATCCCTCTTCAAAGGCAACATGTCTTCCATATTCGGATATTAGCTCCATGCTCTACGAAGAACCTCATTTGACCTATTCTGGCCGGGTCAGAATGTAGGAAGGACGCTTTAAAAGAAGCATTAAAGCACAAATACGAAACGCATGCATGATTTGCCACTACACATTTCAATCTTTCAACAATTTCACTATATTTTATGGAAGCACCTTATAACGAACATGATAGCAGTTTAAGGACAAAGTGCATTCTGGAAATTCGCACTACGATTCAGTACAGTATCGTGAGTCTTGCGCCATCACGGCTACAGCGGCAAATATGAATATGTCTAGAACAATAAAAGAATTAGATTTTAGGACGCATGTCAGCAAAGTGGTAAGTATAATATTTGGGTACGAGAAGAGTAAATGACGAGAAAACTGGGAAAATTCAACAATTCGTATTAATTATTATCTACAATACTCCCAATTTCGATTCCATATTATTTCTAGATATTGTTTATGGCCTACTCGCCTTTTCCTGCCTCTCATTTTACACTAAAAAACATTTTAGGAAATCTATTCCACTCTAAGAAACATTCTTTTCATTTAGTACATCTCATTCCTTTGATATTCAAAATGATAATTATATTTCGTTCTTGTCTGATCGTTTGGATTCTGATACCATTTGTCTTCCTATAACCCGCAGCTTTAAATCACAAGCCTCAGTTCAACTATACAGTTTTTTTAGCTAAGTTTCTGCACACTGTTTCGAACAGCACTGAGGCTGTAGCTGTATTTATATAATTTCGAGACAGTCTCTATTCCACGCAAGGAAAGTTAGAACTTCATCTTCGCTCTGAAACACTAAAATCTGAAGCAAGTAATTTTAATAACGTTACATACCAGAAAAATATCATGTTAATTAATGGATGAAACAGTACATTTATTTCTAGTTGTGACTCTGTACAAGTAAGTTCCAACGTGTCAGCTATTCTACCTTTAAAATTACTGCTCACTTTCCATTCAAGAACGGTTTTAAGTGTCAACTTTGAGACGGTCGCACACTTCACTCGTTCCTCCCAGGCAAACGCGCTACATTATTGTGTCAGTCGACATTTTTCCCACACCCACCCTACAGTTCAAAGCTAATAACCTCTAAAGACGTGAAAGCACAGTAAAAGTAACTGAAGAAACAGTGGAATAGAAAGCTAATAACTTACCAATCAATAAACAACGTGGTTTAAATTTTATGTTCGTGTTACCATGCATCTTTAGTATGAAATGACATGTGAGACCAACTAGATGCAACAAATTGTGGTTTATTAATAATCCATTAGCTCAACATGTTTCAGGCATCATTATGTCCATCTTCAGGAGCGCTAGACCGTATTTTACTACATTTGGTTTTCACCATTAGGTGTGCTGGCTGGAGTCTTGGGAAGCCAGGAACAGGCCGTGTGCACTGTGTGCACTGTGTGCACACGGCCTGTTCCCGGCTTCCCAAGACTCCAGCCAGCACACCTAATGGTGAAAACCAAATGCAGTAAAATACGGTCTAGCGCTCCTGAAGATGGACATAATGATGCCTGAAACATGTTGAGCTAATGGATTATTAATAAACCACAATTTGTTGCATCTAGTTGGTCTCACATGTCATTTCAGCGTGGTTTAAATTTTGGGGGGAAACCCGTTTTGTTGAGGCCTTACACCATTTATGAATAATTTCACGGACGCGATATACAGCAAGCTGATTCCCGAACAGACAGTGGTCAAAATGTAATTCTTGAACTACTTTCATAAAATGCGGTGAACAGAAAACAGCCCACACAATTAGGTATAATATATGAAAATAAAGGAGCATCAAGATTACTTTTAGAGAAATATGTTCCAGTTTTATGCAAAATTTATATAGTGAGATAAAAAGACTTTCGTCACTCAAAAAAATGTTAACACGATTTTGCTACGAACTCAGAAACTACGTGTATACAAATATACTTCTGGGAATTTGTGTTTGCCGACGAAGCTTACTTGGGGTGTTGATAAAAGAAGAAATTAAATTTCATAGCATACAGTATCATACTTTATAACCGTCTTAAACTTCACGTGTATATTTCTCATATGGTATCAACTTACTTCATTAGCCTTCATACATCATGCCAAACCCACTGCTCCACATTTTAGTAACGATTTCATATCCAAAAACTAAACAGTTTACTGAGAACTTAGGGCTTATAATGCGATAGAAGCAAATGGATAGTCTTTAGACGCTAAGCAGGACAGTCTGAAAGTCTTCACAAAATATAACAAAAAAGACATGGAATTTCGCCCATCTCTCAAGTGACATGGCTGTAAAAACATCTCAGCCCCTGCGTGCCTGAAGCATCATTGTCTCCTCAAGTCAAGTACCTTTACTCCGGTCTCAAGTCTTTGTTATAACACGGTAAAAAGATATATCAAGATATTATGCTCACAAAAATCGACCACATAAATCTTGCTCCTGTTCTGAAAGTTCCATAAGCCTTATGTAGAACCCGCCTGCCCTCAGCATTCAATTTTATCTCTCAGATGGACGTCCCAACCACTACAAACAGGCATATATTATTTCATCGGTATTATAATATATATACTGCTATTATTTTATGCTTATTTGAATATATATAGATGTTTGTTGACATTTGTGGCCGTATGCAGTTACGTTTTAAAATAACCTATCTTGCGGTTATTACGGTATTTCATAACTCAGTATGTACCCAAACCGGTAATTCGAAGAATATGGGGAGCCTGACGAACAAAAATATGTTTGATGATAAAACCAACAACCATACACGGGATCACAAATACTAAACACAGAGACATCTGGAACTTTGTTCGTACATAGCATTCTTGTGAGAACACCGTTACTACACCGAGCAAATACGTACATGTCATATCTCAACTGCTGAACTCACAGCAGTAAACATGTATTGACTGCTTTGAAGAAAAGAAACATTTTCCGTACGTGTTAATGCTATTCATGTCCTGCTTCAGTATCATGTCAGCTACCACATAAAACATGCAGTGTTCCTGTTGTGGTACGTAAAAACAACTACAGAATAACCTATACGCAAATAATAAAACACAGCTAATTATATTTACTATTATTATCATTAATCTTTTACGCAGAAATCAAATACTAGTATTTTTTTTCACATTCGTACCGTGCATCTTTATATTAACAAAGTTTTATTTATTCATCAACTGATTCACTAATGAGTTGTCTTAAAAACAATATTGAAATTTATATTAAAATTTACATTAAAACAGTTCCCACATGTTTCGGCGTTACGATTACACCATCATCAGGGAGCGCATCAATGCGCCCTGATGATGGTGTAACCGTAACATTGTAATATATACTGTAACATATTGTTTTTAAGACAACTCATTAGTGTATAATTGGTGAAAAAATAAAACTTTGATAATATTTGTAACAATATTCACTATTATTATTTCATGTTATCTTCAAGAAGAATTGCAAAAACATTTTATGAAGCAGCTGTACATACACATCAAAGAATTTTATAACATCTACGTATTTTATGGACAAAATGTTTTCTGTTTTATGTACGTTCACCTGAGTAAAGAACTCCCAGAAGATGATCAAAGAAAGATCGAAACATGTTAGAGTTTTGATGGACCATATATGAAAATATTCAATATTTAATATTCAGTGCGTTTGTTGGTGTTTTTCGCACGACTTGCTAACCTACCGCGGAATTATGCCTAACCAGTTGATCTTGTGTTATTTCCTTTGAGGTGGAAACTCTATCTTCAGATGTTGTTTAGATGAGTTCAGAACAATGTCAAACAATTTCAGCTGCCTTTAGGTAATAACAAAATTCCGAAAAGGGACAGAAATTTTGAGCCCAAACTTCTGTAGTTATCATTTTGATAACCGTGACACCCCGGTAAGACATCTTGCCCCATATATTTCTTAGGAATCTGAAGTATTCTTTCAAAATCCATACTTGGACTGACAGACCTACGAAATGTGACGAAAATTCCTTGAAGCGTAAATTGACTGCCTTACTGACGATTTTTACGTTACTTAGAGGCATTTTTGGAAATGTGTAGGTGACAGAGCATATGATAATGTGGGCATATTAATGTAAGGGTACGAAAAGATGGGCACTTAATTACAAAATAATTGCTTCTCTCTTCACTTCTCAGCAACAATTCATTAGTAGCCAGATAAATATGAAATCAATGCATGAGTGCGTGCTTGATGGGACGGAATGCGCTATAGATAACAATACAATTGTCATTATGGTCCGTTAAATCTCGGTAAAGACAACAGAATGAGCCAAAGGCAAGCAGAAAGGCAAATCGGAAAACAGGGAAAATTATTACCTCGGTTAAAAACGGTAGCAAAATATGTTTTGATAGAAGGACACAAAATTTTATGCCTCGTTGCTTAACCTCCTTACTAAGAGTAGAAGTCTCATGACGGTGAAAATTTAGATTATGGTCCACCCTAAAATCTGTAGCCCAATAGATACTGCCCTCTTGAACGCTGCTACCACTGATCATCAATTCGCAATGCCCTATCTTCAAGCTACTTCTATGAGAAGAGCAAGTCGGAGAAACCTGGGAACCTTCCAAAAAAAAGCGAAGATATTTCGGAGAGAAGAAGTTCTTTTAGTCTTAAAAAATTAAATATTTTGTCTTAAATTAGCACGCTGGGAAATTACGATATTTCAGAAAAAATTTCTTCCACAAATTACTAAAGGCACTTTCGACAGTCCTCTGCCAACTGTGATCAAATTGAAACTACGAAGAAACTGAAAACAGCAACAGAAACTTTCGAAACAATATATAAAATATTACCGTAGCATGTTTTTTGTTTCAGCAGAAGAACATAAAAAGTCATTAGTCTCAATACTTTTATGTTTTCCTTAATCTGAAAGCTGCTTCTATCTGAATAAAAAAGCCAACTAGATGCCACTTATGATTTTGTTGTACTTCTTATAGGCTCAACATGTTTCGGGCATTACTATGCCCATCATCAGCAAACTAATAACGAAACGACCAATATGGTAATCAACATCATAGTCGCGAGCTCCTGATGATGGGCATAGTAATGCCCGAAACATGTTGAGCCTATAAGAAGTACAACAAAATAAGTGGCATCTAGCTGGCTTTTTTATTCTTCAGTTATCACAATGATGCACGGTCCAATAAACATCAGATTCTATCTGAACATTCGAAAAGAAAGATTTAGTTCCTCTTGCAGAAATATCACAGCTAATTAAATATTGCCCAACCAGGTGACCGTGCGGCTTAAGGCCATATGCCTAGAGCCGCTTGATTGTTGGGATTGCGATTTAAAATCCCGCTGAGGGCAGGAACTTTCTTCTCTGGCGTTTGTTTTGTTGCGTTGGTAGCGGCCTCTGCGACGGGCTGATCGCTCGTTCAGAGGATTCCTACCGCGCGGGAGCACGCGTGTGCGCACCTAATTGTGCGGTCTAAAAACCACAACAACGAAGCGGCCTAGGCCAAATCTGGGCTGTTGAGCCACAGAAAGAAAATAGTTTTACGAGTTAAGGCATGATAGGAAAATTTTTTTTACTCAACATCTCAAAGATTAAATCAGAAAAGAAGATGCTGTAACAGACATAGCCTCGTAGTATAATAAAGGTTTCAAGCTTTATGCACTGACGAATCTTGTGACATTGCTGCCTGTATAGTGTACAGTTCAAGTACGTGTAAGGAATAACATTTTTGTAGGAAACATGCAGTCAGAAGTAGCTAAAGATAATTTTCTTTCATTATATCAGCCCAATCCAGTAGACGAAAGCTGTTAAGTCCGACCATGACACACCAGCAATCTGGGCAGTAGGAGGCGACTGAGGGCCCGAAATAATGGGCAGCTCCTTCATGAAAGAAGCGAAAGCCTCACCTAAGTAGAAAGTTAAGTAATCGGGAAAAGGGAAATAAAAATAGAAGCAAAAGAGAAAGGAAGGTTAAAGATCGGGAAAGGATGTAAAAGGGTATGAGAGTACGACAGACGGCATCGCATCTGATCTGTTAAGAAACTCCATACAACCCCCGTCCCCTATCCTAACTTGAACCCCGTCTTTGATTTCTTAAGTGGATTTCTCTTTGGTGAAAAGGGGGGAAAATAAAGTCGTGTTTTCATGCAATGACTACGGCAGTGAAAAGCCTCTTTCAGGGTTCTGTAGTTTGGAGAAAAGAGATTTTGATTTAATGACCAGTGGTCAAATAAAATACCGACTAGATTGAGGGTATTTTTTTACCAGAGTGGAGTGGTGTTTATATATACTGCAAAGCTTTGACAAAATACACAGCCCTCCCTTATAGCATTAAAACCCACAACCCTCCCTCATAATCATGTCAGTATATTTACATGCCAGTTGTGGATTACGTCTTAAGAAACAATTTATTTTTTATACCAAAATTATGCCAAAATTTTGTGGTTTGATAAATCCTATCGAATGATGTCCGGGTAAATTCGAGGTCAGCAACGATCTTTGGTAAAGGAATATTTTATTTAAAACCGATTTCCAGTATTTTATAATCTAAAGTTGTAACATGGAACATGATTCCGTTTGCCTCTTGCAGTTACCAAGCAGACGACAGACAACGACCCATATCTAAGAAAAACATAATCTGATATACGCCAACAATAAAGGACGCAACTTACCAATTCACTTTTTGGAGCATTCCAGAGATATTTCAATTCGAAATGGAAAGTGTTCTGAAGTCCCACTCAGCCGAATCGAGTTCTAAATTACTTATATGACAAAATGCAATACACCACTAAAGTAATGCGAAATTTCGGCCTAGTTCCACCAATGCTGTGTTTAAGTGCGCCATCTTCTGTATCATTCTTCATTCCCCTCACATTTCAAACATCGTCAGTTCTTTCATTCTGAACCTGTATAATTATTGATTATTTTATAAGTGTCAGATAAGCATTTAACGCATGCAGGTTATCGACACATAACGTTGTTTATCGTAGAGCAGGCAGGAAGGATAGCAGCAATGACCAGTGATTCCTGACAACCGCTTTGAGGACCAAGAAAACTGAAACATAAACCCGCGAAGACAGTCAGTGTGGTTTGAAACTCGAGGTTTTTAACCTGGAATAAAAGGCGGTATAAACTGGTGCAGACGAACCGACATTCGAGTTAAACCTTCAGCGGCTGCATCAGTTCAGATAATAGAGACAGCAGGTCCACCGAATGCTCCACATATACACAACATTACACGGCGTTATAACCCGGAAGACAATTACCTAAACAGTAAGAGGTTTAATACAAGTTTTTAATATTTTCAGTAAAGTATGGAATGCATGTGATTTGTAGTTCCATCATGGTTTTCAACCAAGAGAAATTACAATGTATGACTACATGACTATGTTAACCAAAATACTGTGCACAAGTCACATTGAATCTTAGGTCGATCCTCTCCACTGTGTTGTTTAAACGAGTATACACTACACAGCAGCAATTTGACAAAGTCATCACAACTTATATAGTTATACTTACAACTACACTTATGGGTACTTAAACACAAATATACACATAGGCTTACCTATTGCGAAGCTTAGGTCATCGGACTACCGTTCAACCAACAGCCGCATTAGCCGACCCACCGAAAAGAAAGTACATTCTAAATTAGCGTGTAAAAATTTAAGTTTAGCATTTAGGTAATATGTTGTACTATATCTATGTGGGGTCCAATAATGCAGCCTACAGAACTACATTTACAAAGCTACGACACTTAGGCTAGCCTTCGCCTAGTGTAGGCTGCGCCGTACTACAGACCAACTGCTTTCAGCGGTGAAAGTTCCAATACATAGTTAGGCATTTCGTGCTTGAGTAATACAGCATATTATAAGTATGTTGTGCAGTTGATTAGTATTCAGGTACAACATACGACATGTGCAGTAGGATAGTACTTCCATACAGAATATGATACTTTCTGGAACGGGTGACGCTATCCCTGCACACACCTGGACAAGCCCGCAGGATTCCAGGAGGTTGAGGCTCCCAGAATTTATAGACAATCTGTACACGAAGGTGGCAAGGTTGTTAGCCCTACGCACCGACCGCCTTTACCCCACATTAAATACCCCTGGTTCTTATTTCTGTCACAGGCTGAGTTAAATCCAGGGTCATAGTGCGGCCGGAAGGAATAAGTAGTGCAACATTACTCGGTACAGCATGTGACACGGACTGCAGGCGAGTTGTCCTGGCATAATAATAGCTGCATATTATTTTTAACACGAAAGAGGATACATGAAAAAGGGGTGTAAAATGATACCGCTGGAATCACAACTTTGTGTCAGGCGATATGACATGAGAATGTAACTTTATCACATTCAGTCACGCGACTACATTCAGCGCACAGGACGGCAAATGGACGTATTGGCAGCCCGAAACGAGAACATCGTCCGTCTGTCTGCCCGCATTTAACAACTTTACCTTTGTACAATGAAGGCACGCGGTGGCGCAGTTGGTTCAGGCACTGCGCTACAAGCTGTAAGGGCGTGGGTTCGATTCCCGATGGTATCATTGGAATTTTTCATTGACATAATCCTTCCGGCTGCATTATGGCGTTGGGGTTGACTCAGCTCTAACACAAATGAGTACCAGGAATATTTCCTGGGGAGTAAATTTGGCCGGTGCGTAGGGCTAACAACCTTACCACCTGTATGTGCCGAGTGTCTTCAAATCTGGGAGCCTTAACCTCCTGGAACTCTCAGGTCCTTTCCAGGCCTGTAATGGGATTGCTTTACCTTTACCTGTTTACAATAATTTCAACAATGGTTTCCTGGGTTATCACACCGTCTAAGGTAATAGTTTACAAGTTTGTTTCGATGTTTTGGGGAGACTTGTTGCCTCCATCTTTAAGATGCCTGAATTAGGTTCAGGTGGCGGGTAAAGTGATTGCGAGGAGGAATAAAGGCAGCGACATACAAATGTTGCAGACAAAGATTCCTCGCGTTCAAGCAAAGTGCAGGGTTAAGCGTCTAGTACAGTACATCAGAAACCTGCAGTAATACAGGATCCGTATTCGCCTGCTTCACACACTTTTATAATACAAACTGGATGCCCAAATTATACGTATAACAGAAAACAATACTTTTGTATGTAATGGAGGTTTTTCTTCTAGTACCGAAAATAACAAGAGGGATTATCGTCATTTAGCAGACAATTGCACAGGTGCTCTTGGAACTTCAGTTACTCCATGAAGCAGTCGGCACGTTCGGTTTAGTGCAGTTGTAAATACGTTAAATACGTTACTTTTTAAAAATAAGAAAGGGGGAGGTAGAAAGAATAAAGAAAAGTGATCAACAGAGACACAAAACAAAAAATTGCGGAAGGCTGGAAGAAGAGAAAATATGCCTACGGGGAGACAGAACATAAGTCAAATGAAATGAAAAAGCACTCTTCACATAACTTCATGCGTATTTTACATCATAATTTATATTATAAAAATATTCTAATAGACAGGACCAAACGGGTAACACAGCGGTAATTAGTGTGGCTATTATTCTGGAAGTCCCCAATTCGACTTTCTTTTTAGTATTTGATGTCAAGGTACAAGACTGCCATCCTTTCCTCATTCTTGCAAGGAAATATTTCAATAGTGCCTCATAGTGGCCAATATATATCGTATTTTATTAAGTTAGGCTTTCCTTTCGCTGTATCGTTGCGTCATATTGCACCATATGAACCCAGTGGCTGAGTGTCGTCAAATAAACAAAAAACGTAAAAAAATTACCATAAGCAATATTGCTTCTGTTGTGTTCTGAAGAGTGTTTCTGCTTTAAACGACACATAAGAAGCCTTACTGCTATAAAACATAAGTTCAACAAACTTTAATAGGTGACGCTCAACGAAAATTCGTTTTTAAGGCTGGACCAAATTTCTTCTCTCGTTTTTTTTTTTTGCCGGTCTTACGTCGGTCGTTTTAATTTTTGTCGTGTCTTGACTTCATAAGTTAATTTCGAAGAAGAAGAAGAACGGAGCGCTTTTCCAATTTGTTAAGGCTTCGCTTTACCAGCAAAAGTAGCAGCTCGGCGAGTAAGTCACCTGAACGACCGGAAGTGTGACATTCATTTGTTTCCTTCTGATTTCCTCCGTTGCAGGGCTATAACTGCACACAGGTCACGTTTGTGGAACTAACATTTATGTACGATAGCCTTCAGAAAGTAGATAAGAGGACTTCTGCCAAGCAACAAATACCTTCTTACAGTTACATAAAATCTTGGATAGGGTGCATCACGTTTTGAATCATTTGCCTTATTTGCCCATCACCTCGTGTTCAGCACAAAATCACACAAAAAATCGCGTTTATGGAAAACACTCGGTCCCAGGCGTAAGGTTGAAAATACGGACACAGTTGGACCCGATAAAACAATCAATTTTCAACCCCCACCTTCCCCTTACATAAAATCCATTGTGCCGCTTATTACCGGTAAAGGTCATTACCATTACTACATCTCGTAAGGCTATTTCCTTTGCACATCGTCAGTGTGTACTGTCCTTTAAATATTCGTGGCAAACTACGTAGTACGTAACGTATTTGACAAATTGTCACTGGACACGTTAATGCACTAACACTGTTTAAGTAATTACATAAGAGTTTGTGCTTCGTTAATGTCCTAAGACTATCATCAGTTGTGCTTTAGCCTGCAGCCCGGACACTACTCCAGCCTAACCGCACCTAACCTCCAACATACAGCAAACCAAGGTATGTACCATTTCACATTCACAATACTAATGAACACTAACAACACATCGAATCACCAGTCCACTAATGAATCACACTACACACAAGAGAACACTACGATCACCACGCAAAAAAGATCACAACTATTAATATTGATAGAAACACGTTACCAGCTACAACAAAGCGACAAAGAACTTCACACCGAACACACACCACTAAGAACCATAAATTTACATTAACGCTACACCTTTCGTCTTTACAGAACGAATCGAAAAATGTGGTAATCAACATCATAGTCGCGAGCTCCTGATGATGAGCATAGCAATGCCGGAAACATGTTGAGCCTATAAGAAGCACAATAAGATAATAAGTGGCATTTAGTTGGTATTTATTCTTCAGTTATCATCTGTCCCTTTACATCCGTAGCGAATGTATTTCTCCGTCATGTTCTTGAAATCACAAGCGAAAGACAGTACATGTGCCACACACAAATTACTGTTTTAAATCTGCCACTTGATCCCAACTTTGCTTAAAAAGAAGCTAAGCCTGTACTAAATAAAATGTTGCAATTGTACGGCATTAAGGGCCAATGTTAAAATGTCCTTATATCGTGAAAATAAGCCGGCTACGTTTAACCTTAATATGTGTTTGTGTATATCCGTATTTTGTACAGTACAAGGACTAGAGACTGTTAATTCTGTAGCCCGCTCTGTGTCAGTAACTACCGTTATGTGCACCTGTACAAGTAGTTTAAGCAAACAACTTATGCAGCTGAAACATTCTCCAGATATGGGGTTCTTTACGACTAGGTGCCATATTGGGGCCATATTAAAGTAGACTGAATCTAAATACTGTATTAAAGGTTTAAATTACACGAGCACATTGTACGTACAACAATAATGTTCACTTTATTTAAAGTCGACGCACTAAATGGTGAAGCAAGGCTGCAAACGGCACACTCCGTGACGTTCTACATCGAATTTGCCTAAATGTTCTTTACTTTAATAATAAAATACGGTTTCACAGTACATAATTAAATGAAACTGAATTAAAGTCCACGAGAAAACACGGCCTATTAGCGCGGGTTTCATGATTTCGCGAAAAGCACAAGCGGCCAACAGGATTTCGCGTGAAACCGTTCCAAACCGAGCAAAAAACTCTAGAAATCTGGTGGAAAAATTTAGTTTCTTTCCTCGAGCAGATTATGATCTTCATCGCATAGCTTGTCGTGATGCAATTCGTGAAGACCATCATTCGGAGATATCCTATACCAATTTTCAAGAAATACGGGAAGCACGGACATTGGTTTATGTTCACTCTTGAACAAAGTAGGACTTATAATTGAGCTGGTTTAAAGGAAAGTGACTCTTCTTCAACATCTGTTACAAAGAAATGTACGAGTTACGAGTCGTGTTACAGCCTTCGGTCCGGACACTCATCCATCCTTCCTGCACTTAACCTCCAATCAGCAGGAGTTCGAGAACCAGACGGCCTATGTGGTAACCAACTCTATCGTAGGGAGATCCTTGATGATGGGCATAATGGTGCCCGAAACATGTTGAGCATAACATAAGCATAATAAACTAATAAGTGGCATCTAGTTGGATTTTATTCTTCAGTTACCAAGATGATGCACGATCCAGTACACATCAAATGTACACCAGCTGTATGATTATCTGACACACAGTTTAGCCATCAATTCTTGGTCGCCAACGGACGGTCGGAATGAGGTGGTTACCGGAGAAGGCTTTATCTTTATTGTGGTCTCCACAGGAGGCCTTCATTTTTATTTCGTAAAGAATTCCGGAATACATAAACATAATTAACGGCTGGTCCTGCGTAATCAATGAAGATTAAGCTACTGTTTGATATGGTGCCAAGATTAAGTTGTTGTCTGATATGATGCCTAGATTACGCTATTGTGTGATATGACGTCGTTAACTCTGGCAAAAATTAGAACTGTTTCAAAGGAACCTGCCAACTCCAGCTTCACGGCAGAAAGTCTACCAAATTTTTCACGAAGGGCGCAGTCAAAATCCGTCCAAGGTCTGTTTGGTTAAAAAGTCCCTAACTCTTTGAGACTTCATGTTCAAATTTATATCAGCAGTTAAAGCACGAGGAAACATTACATACGGTGGACTTAAGAAAATTGTACTCCTTTAAATATTCACTGCATTCGAAAAGACTCTTAAACGACTGGTTGAGAATCAAAGGCGTCAAAATTTGATGATAAAGAGAATATGTAAAACAAAATCTCAAAGCAGCTGCAATGTATATTTTATTACAAGACACGTGAGATGAATGAAATATAACTATGCAAGAAGGGCACAATAAGAACTTTTATTAGAGTTTTACAATCTGTTTACTTGCGTAATTAGATTTAGTCATTTCGCCTTCTACGTCGTCGTCGATGTTGTTATTTTTGTTGTTATAAAATATGTGCAGATCTAACCTGGATAACAGATAGGTGAAAAATCAATAACTAGTTAAGAGATTGTCACCCTATATATATACGTGTGTGTGTGTGTGTGTATATATATACATCCAAGAACATTTTTATTGTAACACATTTAGTATATAGCCATATCTTACTGACGTAATGATACCATAAAATTTATTTTCAACTTCTACACAGACATTATATCATTCGAAATCAATATTTGCCCATTTTCATAATTCAGGCGCGTATATTTTCCACGAAGATCAATCTCACTGATAAGCATAGTACATTCTAAGCTAACATACGGTAAACCACTCAATTGTCATTTATTTATCAAACAGGCTAGCGTTTACATGCCCTAAATATTATAAATAAATACTAAATTCTAAATTGTGATTAATGAGTTTTTCCAGGTCCTGAAATACGTCCAAAAATTAATCCGCCCCTAAATCTCCCTCCTCTAATATTGATTTGTTTTAATGTTTAAAACCGGCCTGAATTTTAGTGATTAAAAGTGTATATATCCTTAAAACGAAGATGCACGAAAGAAAGGTATACATTCACGCATCCACACAGGCATCACACATAGCATCACAGCTTCCTACGAAAATGACCACCGTTTAAGGGCTCCCTGTTAGGGAGGAAAAAGTCGGCGCGAGGACAAATTCGTACTAACAGTACAAGCACAGTGTAATATTTCTAAAGCTGAAGACGACAAATGTGGATCCCATTTACCCCATGTAGCTCCAAATATTCCTTGAAATTTTCTACCAAAAATATAATTTAAATAAAATCCAATCTCTAGTAGTCGTAGTAGTAGTGTTGGTGGTGGTAGTAGTAGTAGTAGTAGCAGCAGCAGGAATTACAGTAATCGTAGTAGTAGTAGTAGTAGCAGCAGCAGGAATTACAGTAATCGTAGTAGTAGTAGTAGTAGTAGTAGTAGCAGCAGCAGGAATTACAGTAATCGTGTTAGTAGTTGTAGCAGCAGGAATTACAGTAATCGTATTAGTAGTAGTAGTAGAAGCAGCAGGAATTACAGTAATCGTGTTAGTAGTTGTAGCAGCAGGAATTACAGTAATCGTATTAGTAGTAGTAGTAGCAGCAGCAGGAATTACAGTAATCGTAGTAGTAGTAGTAGT
>Ga0131853_10002463_pt1 | contig 33056 bp, 17 predicted proteins | sample TergutLab28metaG_FD_92764 | JGI IMG/M metagenome (GOLD analysis project Ga0131853, IMG submission 92764) | Labiotermes labralis P1 segment gut microbial communities from Petit-Saut dam, French Guiana - Lab288 P1 (version 2) (version 2) | ecosystem: Host-associated > Arthropoda: Insects >... | reverse complement strand
CCCCCCCCCCCCCCCCCAGCCCACTGTTTCCTTTAATATGAGCAACAAAGTTTCACATCAGCATAAAATAACAGGCAGACTGCAGTTGCGTATATTTTAATATTTATATTGTTAGACAGCCAACGGGAAGACAACACAAAATTTTGGGAATTCCCTGAATTTAATATTCTCTTAATTTGACGAGGTAAATTTTAATTTGTTGAAGTGGTTTCAGAATATTTCAAGTTTTGCCACATATTCAAAGGGTGCAGTACGTACCTTTATCCGTGGTTTTGCACTACGTACTGTTCATAAGACATGACCACATACTCAGTGATACCATTATTTACTTCTAGGCCGGACTCCTTAATGGCTACTGTCAAAACGCACGTGTCTCTGTACAGTATGTGCGTGCCATCCTCAAAAGGAGTATCATCATTATAGACCAGAAGCGGATATGACCCACTCACTCTAGATCTCTCCCGGATTGCTTAGACCTTCCTAATGTACAGCAGAAAGGTCACCCTAGAACATACCAGAGGGGAAGTGGAGGTATAGCTCTACCCTTTTTTTAACCTCGGCGCTATAAAGGGGTGCGTGTTCAACGCAACGTTCCGGCCGCTTTATCCCTGGGAATGATCCAGTATCGATTGTACAGGAGGCTGGGTAGGTCCCAGGGCCGGTCTGGACGGGTGTGGGAAATTTCGCCCCCCACCGGGATTCGATCCCCGGGCCGTCCAGCCCGCATCCAGTCGCTATACCGACCGAGCTATCCCGGCCCGCGGTCTTTGACATAAAATCTGCAATAGACTCAGTGTTTCCGGAGCCCCAAAATGGTGGGTACCCACGGGGCCACATAAATTGCGAGAGCCTCAAACCGACCCTGCTCCCGGAAATGCTTGGCCTGAGGATGAAGACAATACAATCCTTTGAGAAGGAGGTAACTGTAACATATCAGAAGACTTGAATCTTCATCATAAACACCTTGTGAGAATCTCAAACCTCGCAAAGACGCAACTGACTGCAACCTTAAAAAGCTACAAGTGCCACTCTTCTTCGCAGGGCAAGATATCGGAAGAGTAGCGTGGCGCTCTCCCAAACCGACTCCACGTCTAATAGCTAAGGCCACTTGTTCTACCATTCGAAGGGGAAAGGGGTCAGGAGAAAGAAAGATTCATATAAAAGCGGAGCATTCTCCTGTTTTCAATCTGTCTCTTTCTCAAAGATATAGACCGGGTCCAGCGTCTATGGGAGTACAATTGAAAATGGACAGACGCGCTTCCTCGCCTCATTTGCGACGTCACTTCACTGCATATCAAATGTCTTAACGTTTCTGTGTTCTGGAACTGAAGTATTCCTTGCCGTCGACTTAGCAGCCATAAAGTTAAAGTCGACGTTGTTCCTGTTGCAGGCCAAGAAGCAGATGTGAGAAAGACAGTAGATTTAACTCCAATCATTCTTAGCCTCGCCTCCGGAAGAAGGTGAGGGGTCAGCTTCACGACCCCACCCCCCCCCCCCACTTTTCCCCCAGGGACAGCTCACCTGGCACCCAATGAACAGACTGAGTGGCCCCAGAGCCGGTCAGAACAGTTAGAATATGAGAAAAATCTCTTTAACTTACCTGCAATCGAAACACGATTCCTTGGACGTCCGCCCCGTGGTATAGCTGTTATATCGACTAACCATTCTGGCCGCATTAACTATTAAATATCTCTTATATATCTTACATTTAGCTTAACGAATAGAAAGAAGGAACACAAGAAATTTAAGTCGGAAAACCTTATGGGAAGAGAAATGTTGGAAAAACTAGACGGAGATTGGAGACAACAATATTTTATTGAGGGCTGATTTTTCGACGCCGTCAGAATCTCGGATTACATAACATCGAATAACAGGATGAATGGTAAATTATAAACTGGAAAGGATTTGAAAAGATCCGGTAGTAGCGCCGTTGAGATTATGCCGACATGTTTTGAAGACTGAGGAAAACCACGAAAGACTTCCATCGGTACAGCTGATGTCCCGGCCGAGGTTCGAACTAAGCATCTCCCGAATACTAGCCAAAAGCGTCACCACTTCAGTGACCTTGTTCAGTGGGATCTGTGTTTGGAAGCCAAGAACCTTCCTGACAAAAATCGATTCTTTTCGATTTCACAGCATCACCAAGAGTACAATTAGGCTTATACTGGTAGGCACTACAATTAAATTCGCTAGACGACTTTTAGTGGAGACAAGCGATACTAAATTTAATTTTAGTACGTTTGGTAGCTGCGGAGAAAGTCAACCAGACACGACCTGCCCACTTTGGTTAATTGTACGCTCTTTGTTAAAAAAAAAGAACATTATACTACATGGCAAAATTTATATTTCTTTGTCGGCAGACGAAAAACATTTCTGCCCAACTTGTAACATTGGCAACATTCAAATTCATCTGTCACTTTGATCTTCACATTGTGGTAGACATACAATGCGTTTAGTAACACGGGGCGAGTTTTAGAGACAGTTATTTGTTTCCCTGTTCAGTGTTTGTTGGCCAACACTGATAATACTTGCCAACAAAACACACACACACACACACCAGTTTATTTGAGATGTGAGGGGTACCAACTTCCACCATCATGAGAACAGAAAGAGGTGGGGGAAACGATTTATAATTATAACTGTCCTACACATACCCAGAGCTCGCAGAAAGCGGCTTATTTGCACAAAGTATCCCGCAAATTAAACACATGCCCGATCCCAAGCACCGACTGGGTTCCCAGTCGTTAGAGTTAGCTCCCCTCCACGACGCTCTCCTGTGTGGATGATGCATTACCCTCTCAGCTACTAACGTAATGAGGATTTGGATGAAGTTTGACTTAGCTCTGGGCTTATGTTATAGATTTAGGGCTACAGTTAAGAAGGCACAAAACAGGGTTAACCAAATTTCTGACCTCACCCTCGTGGTTTATTACTGAGGTTTCAAATAAACTAGGTCAAGGAAACTACGGACGTGTAATTAGGAAACGTCTCCTTGGAAAAGATGGATAATTAAAAGTAATAATTCCACATAAAGTAATTACATTACTTTTATAACTTTTTTCACCCTAGAACAGGGCACGTAGGCCCAGAGGAGGGGTAGATGCATAACTCTACTCTTTCTTTAACCTCAGCGCTAGATCGTGTGGGTGGTTGACGCCACGCCCCGGCATCTTTACCCCCGGGAATGACCAGGTACCCACTGTACAGGAGGCTGGGCGGGCCCCAGGACCGATCTGGATGGGTTAGGAAAATCTCGCCCCCACCGGAATTCGATCCCCGGACCGTCCAGCCCGGAGCGAGACGCTATACCGACTGCGCTTTCCCGGCCCACGCTAAATCTTCACTGAGAACATATAAATACAATTCGGAATTGAAGTTTTCAAAAGACGGAGTAAAGTAAAAGGTATTCTGCTGCGACAATGATGGGCCGTTCTTGGTAACGGCGACTTGGTCAGTGACAAACTGCTGAAACAAGATTACTGAATTGTAATGTAAGTTAGCAGGCTGAAATACTAGTAAAACACAATCTTCAAAAGGAATAATATTTTACACAAGGAATAAAGTGGCACTATGTTCATCAACAAATCCAAATGCTAATATCTAAAGCTTAGTGGTTACTGTAGGTACCACCAGCTTTAGCATTCAAAAGTCCCAATTTATGCTGATGTTTCGTTCTGTTTTTACGGACCTCATAACAAACAACGCATATGCCCCAGCACAGATTTAACTGACTGTTTTATGCCCAGGAAGGAGCGTGTTTACTGCGCCGCACGAGCTGAATCTCTGAATATAATTCACAATAATTTTACCCATTAAATGCCGCGCCATGGCTCAGGCGGTCGGAGGCCCGGCTTCGATACCAGTTCATTCCATGTGAGATTTGTGGTGGACAAAGCGGCACTGGGACAGCGTTTTTCTTCAAATATTTCGATTTTCCTCTCTCTGTATCATTCCACCACTGCATCATAATCTACACGTTGCTCTCACCAGAAGGACAAACCTTCCATAACGCAACGTTCTTCTGGAAATCGGGGAGCAGTGGATAGAAAATGAATTTTACTTCTTTTGTCTTTAAAACGTTTTAGGCTGCATATCTGGGCGATCCTCAACAGCGCTATCCTTAACTCGGTCTTTACAGCTACCAATATAATTAGAAATAGGCACAGTAATATACATCTTACATAAAACATTACTACACATTTTCTAAAATGTGTTGTATTTTATTCTCTTTCAAGCCATACCATACACCATTCTTCGCTAATTTCTTTCCACGCATGCGCAAAGTGCAACACGCAGGGACAGTCCGGCATTTGCTATGTCCGACATTAGTCAAAGTAACAAATTGAACTGACATATCTCAAAACTGAGGGACGTCATTGAGTGGTTAACTGACAGTGCCAAAGGGCAATTTGAGTGGTCACAGTTGCAAATGACCGGGCGACATGCGTCAGTGCCCGATTCCGGTCTTTGACCGCAATATAAATATAATTTCCCAGAACAAACATTTCAGCTGTAATTCTGAAACCAGCCATCTTTACGTTGGTGTTTACGAAGCCAAACTGTGAACACACACTGAGGTTGATAAAATCACTTTCGGAAATCACAACCGAGTGCAAATTTTAAATGTCGCATCGTTTTCATGTGTAATGTCATTCAGCTAGAGCATCTATAATGTTCAAATCAAACCAACATGTTTCAAAACATCACCGTTTCAATATCGAATCGAAGAGGATTCAAATGAAGTTCTGATATACCCTCAGGTACGTCATGTTTCAAACCACTGTTCAAATTATTTTCCTTTAATGTACCGTTAATTAAGTACCTGACATCGCATTTATTTCTCTTTCAAAGGGAAAGTAAAAATTAATATGTAATTGAGTACGTATGATCCATGTAACTTTCATCAACTGTTCAGAAATATGTACAGTTGCCTGTGGCAAGCAGCAATTGTACCGAGCTACCAATAAAGAGTTATGTTTATCATTTAATGTATTTAATTAAATTGAGCAGACAGCTGATAAATTATCTGCATTCAGAATGTTCACAATTTCACATTATATGACCACCATATTACCTTTAATTTCACAAACCTGTTTATTCTCGTTTGTTTCCAACAAATAAGTAAACAAGCGAATGATATGAAGATCTAAATCGCTCTTGCAAACCTGCTAATTGCTACGTACTCAAGGAACTCCATGCCCTTTGGTCTCTATCCCAGAAAAATGTAAAGGATTCTCTCTACAACACACCATGAAGGCACAGCGGGGGGGGGGGGGATAGAGATAGAGGTCTATTTTTTTTTAACCTCGGAGCTAAAAGTGGGTAGGTGCTCAACGCTACGCCTCAGCCGCTCTACCCCGGGAAGAGGCCCGATATCCACTGGAGGGGGATGGATGGGCCACAGGGTTCGGTCTGTACGGGTTTGGCGCAGAGAAAAAGACGTGGCCCTATCGGGAATCAAGCCCGGTACCTTCCAGCTCGTAGCCAGTCGCTACATCGACTGTGTCACTGCGGTCCCTTTGTCCCGACTGAGAACAAGATGAATTCTTACCCTAAAGAAAGCAGCCACCATGGCACCGTGAGAAATATTTGAACTGAAGAGTGCGTAACGTTACATAACGGCACCGTGAGAAATATTGGACTGAGGAGTGCATAACGTTACAGAAGGGCACCGTGAGAAATATTGGACTGAAGAATGCATAAGGTTACAGAACGGCACCGTGAGAAATATTGGACTGAGGAATGCATAACGTTATAGAAACAAGTGATTAAGTTGTAATGATCAGGTAATACTGCTACTGTCAAGAAATGAAGAATAATGAGGTAAGGGGAACACGAGGCACGCACGAGGGAATAAGTAATTGTAATGTAAACATTTGGATGTTGCGAGGGAGCAAAGAATATTACGGAATTTCCAAATTGTAATCTGTATCTAAAATTATGAGCTAGATTAAATGAATACGAAGGAGATGGCCCAAGAAATTGAAGGAATAAAAATGCATTACAGTTTTGGAGATGCAGAAAGAAATCGAAAAAATAATTTTGTCCAGAACGAACAAAATGAACAAAGTTAAAATAAACACACGAACTGACTGTAACAGGTCTTTGGCAATATTCATCAGCTTGTACAGTCAATGATATCCACATCAGCATTACAACGTAATACTCTGTATTCAGAGACTGCGCAACAAAATGACAGAAATATGGGCTAGGATTTCTACCTTATCTTATGGCCAATCCCAATTCTACGCATGGCATCACAAAGCGAGTCTAGTAAGAAAGTCATTGCTGCGTCATGATAATATCCAGAAATTTATTTTACGTTAAGTTTATTTAGATTTTTGGTTTCATTGTCTTAACGTGTCTGCAGTGCTGGTCGCGGTGGATGCGCGGTCTAAGGCTTGGGTCTACGGCCGCTCTTTTGCTGGGACTGCGGGCTCGAATCCCGCCGGAGTCATGGATGTCTGTCTGTTGTGAGTGTTGTGTCTTGTCAGGTGGAGGTATTTGCGTCGGGCTGATCATTCGTCCAGAGGAGTCCTAATGACTGTGGTGTGTCTGAGTGTGATCGTGAAGCCTCGATAATGAGGAGGTCCTGACCCACTACGGGCAGTTGCACCACGGGGGGGAAAAGAAGTATGCAGTCTACACGTGACCGTTTTCTGCTTGGTCTATCCAGTGACGGAGGCAACACTGAAATAACGACTGAAGCTGTACTCACTCACATTACATACATCTTGGCAGCAGTACTGCTCCTTGCGCAGTACTGCTGCCATATCCTCGTCGAGAAAGTCGCTAACATGATCGAAGAATGTTATCAGGAAGATGGAATAAAATGGGAAAAATTAAAAAACTGGAACAACATTATTTCGGGATATGATTCTTATTTCTGGGACTGTCCCCGAAAACCGGGGACAAATTGTCACCTTACTAGAGTCACGAATAACAAGACAATTAGGCTTTAAATCCACTATACAGAATCTGCACATACTTTCATAATATGTAAATATGTGTATATAATTATATATTCCATATTCGTAGAGTGAAATATTCCCTATGTAAGCCACGAAGTTACATGGGGAATTGGAGATATTCTGATGACTTTGAACGTACACTAAAGCAAGGGGTGTTTTGAATCTGTGCAGAAAATCTTGTAATCTGTAATACGTAATTCAGCATTAGACTTCGACCTTTCATCTCAGAGGGCGGACGACACAGCATTAGACTTCGACCTGTCATCACAGAGAGCGGAAGACACATCGAACATTTTTCACATTGAGAACTGTTTGTCATACGCGTACAGTCATTTCAAACGCAAAAATATTTGGGTTTGTACAGTTTGTTTTGCTTTCATGTCCAAGTGAAATGGCTCGGTGAAAACGCAGCACTTTTCTATAATTTGTTTCAACAAACAAGAACGCATAAAACCAAACGGTTACAAACAAGACAGAGAACAAACAAACATCCCTTAAAAGAAGAGGACAAATTAGTGAAAGAAGACAGCACAAATTAAATCATAATCCAATGAGAAGACGAAAGGAAGAATACTCGAAGGTAAGGAGGGAAAACTTACCTTAAAATATAATACTAATAATACAGTAGCAGATAATATATAAGAGAATGGAAATAAACTCAAAGAGGTTCAGTATTAATAAGGTATCAAGGATACGGAACGAAGTGAAGATTACGCATAAAGGAGAACAAATAAGAAAGAGTATATACGGAATCGGCAGGTGACGAGAGCGAGCAGAGAGAATCAGATTAAATTGATGTAGGCTCTAATTCAATTAGTGGAAATGCAAAACTGACTAGAAAGCGGGCACGGGCAATACAAAACAATCAGACGTGAGTCAATGACACAATTAAAACAACATGCTGAAAATTACAGAGTAACTAAAATGGAAGAACAGCAATGACATGCAGAATTTGGCAAAGACGTTTCAGACGATAAAATAACGTCAGGAAATAATAACAAATGCTCCTATAGCAACTCTTGTGGGGCTCTCACCGCCGACACCTGGGTTCGATCCCAGCATGGGTGAACCAAGGGGGGGGGGGTGTCAAGTTGTAGCTCCCCCAAATCGAAATTTAAAAAAAATAGATTTTGTAGACACGGTTATGTCAAACGTTCAATGCAATTTACCTTTCAGCCGAAATCAGCCACTGAAATCGGCCGATAACTAGTATACTGGAATTTTGAGAAATAAAATAACAAACTTAGGATGTCTTCGATAAAATTTAAAAAAAACCAAGGAGATTGGACCGTGCGATTTACATTAGGTCGTGAGTCACGGAACATGTAGTTATGTTTGTATGTACGTAAATGGAGTTGCAAACAGAGTAATGTTAGTGTAACATGGCGTGATTTGATAATATAAACTCTAAAAATCAGACAAATTACACGCACATAGGTTTAAGGTCAGCCCGTCCTCAATAAGAAATTCAGGGTGAGCACCTGGATCCTAGGACAGTCCATGTGGGATTTGTGGCAGAAGAGGTGGCACTGGGACAAGTTTTCCTCTGAGTACTGCGGTTTTCCCCTGTCAGTATCATTCCACCATTACAGCATATTCATATGTCATTCATCTGTTACAGAAGCTATATAATCTGAGTAACTGATACCGTCGTTAAACACCTTTCACTCGCTCCCTCCCCTCCCCCCCCCCCACCCCAATCATCCCCGTATCATCTCAACGAAAACCTGTGTTTCATACACAAGGGAATAAACTAGTGGTCCCTGGACAGTTATCGTCCCGCCACTGGTTGGACGACAGACGAACTGGGGTGCAATTCTCAGCGAGAAGTAGGGGTCTTTCAACACTCACCAGCACCCAGGCAGGCTCTGGGGCCCGTCCAACCCCCTATTCAAAGGGTACTTGGGGGATTATAAACGGGGGCGTGAAGCTGACCACGCACTGCATCTAGTGCCGCGATTATGAGCGAGTGGAGCTATAAATCTACACCTCCAAGACAAGCACACATCTTTGCGTTCACTGAACACCACTTGTGTCCGCCACTTGGTCCCTTTACATTCTCACAAGTTACTAATTTTCAGAAAGGCAAAAGTGTGTATCCAGACTGGGTACTTTAAGCTTGGTTACGTGATAAAAACATCTCAGTTCCTTGCTACAGGAGTTACTTTCTCATTACGTGATGTTGAGAGGGTCAGATTTCAGGTCACACAGGGTCACACTCTGCACTTGCTTGGATGAGTTGTGGGTACAAAGAAGAGAGAGAGCCCGAGAGAGGGCCTTTCATTCCATTTAGCGGTTGACGCCGCCGCCACAACGCGTGACGCTGCTAACAGCCGAGACTCGCGGTAGAAAACAAATATACGGCTTGATAAATGGCCGCCAGCCCCAGGTGAGGGGAAACACGGATAACAAAAGTAGCAGACAAAGTAGAATATATAACTCCAGCTAGGCACTAAACCCTTAACCTGTAAATGCAGTCGAAACGGACGGGTTTAGGTTTTTAAAATGTTTGTGACAGGATATGTAAGTGCTAACCGTTAAGAGTGAATCATTTCTTTCACCTCATTCCCCACTCCCTTTTTCTTTTCTTTTATTCATTTCTTGCTGCTCCCCTTTCCATCCTCCCTGTGATCCGTGTTGCTATTAAAACCGTATGCTAGTTACATCTTCATCATTCAGAAGGCACGATTTCGAACACAGAGCTGTCTTCTGTGTTAAAATGTGAAAACTAAAGGTTTCAACGCAAGCGGCGTAAGAATAACACAATATGCGTAATCAGTCAGAAACCGTTTCACGTGTACACACTTGGTGCTTGACTCGAGTATTCTTAGGGACGAATCTTTGCTAAGATATTTAGTAAGTTATTTCTTATTATGGAACTTCACGTCTCAACACTACCGAACACATAAAACAAGTTCCTTATTATGTAAGCGGAAGGTCAACTGCAGTGTTTGTAGCTAATTACCATACCCTGCCTGAAACGGATGAATTCAAACCAACCATCAGATTCTAGTCCCTTAAGATTAGTTTTAATATTCTTCCTCCCAAGCGGAATTTTCTCTTCTGAATTCTAAACGTGCACAAGAAAACTTGTAAAAAAAATTGAAACACGACATTATTCTGACATTCCCTGGAAGAAGGATGCCCAGACGCCGTGTTCTACTAAATATATTCCAACGGATAAATTCTGATTATATTTCGTATCCTTAAAGAGGAGTATCGTATGATACAAAACCTACCGCGCCATTTTCTGTTAGAACATGCGTGAATCTCAAGCAGAAAACCGGCGAACGCATCTGTTTTGATCGACTTGCAGATTTAACACGTACCGTCAATGCAACCCAATTAGGAACGGGGTGCATTAATACCGGGCAAAAACCTCCCCTTTCGTATTTCCGTGTGCTACAGACATTTTCTCTCCGGTCCCGGATATAATTACGTGCTAGCTTCAGCTAATGCAGAACCATAATAATGCGATTATTATGTTTTCTTTTCTTTTTTTCTGTAGAAAAAAGAGGGACAGAGAAGACAGGAAGGGAGGAAGAGGGACGTTTCTAATTTTAAGCTCACGCTTATTACGTTTTGGAAACGTAAAACGCATAACGAAGATTAATCGTCTGTGACGTCAATAGATAAACCGGAAGTTGGTATTAGAGGCGGTGCTCTCGTGGGCTGAACGCACAGGGGCTCTTGCCTACCGAGCGAAAATGAGCAGAACGAGATCCGGGCGTAACTTTTTTAACGAGCAAATTGCGCTGCTGCGTTTTATTAATTAAAAACTCTTCGCCTGTTGTATGTATATATAGATACTATAATGTGCAGAGCTCCTACTGCTAGACTGGGATAGCCTACTCCCTTTTTCTATGGAGTTAAGTTTTGAAAGACAAATGAATGGTGCTCATTAGATGCTTGAACAAGAGTCTGCAATATTGTGTTAAAGGCAGACTTGCTCGGCACGGTACCACGTGTAAAGAGGGGCCAAAATCTTCACCTACGTCTCTGTTCTCAAGGACATAATGTGACAATGAAGATACAGCGACAATTTTTAACTCTACAGACGAAAAATATGAAGTAAAATACAGGTTAGCATGGTGAAGACAACGTCAAAAAAGACCAACTTTTTAAATTAATTGCGACTGAGTGACTAGGAATACAGACGCAGACATTTTACGTAATGTCACAGTTTTGAAGAGAACTATATTGACCAATTTTCATATGAAAGCTTATACAACACTGTTATTCAATGTTGGATGACCCAAAGTCTGTTCTTCACGTAACAATATAAGAATATGACATCTACTGCGCAGTAACGTCGTTATTTCATTATGCACAGTGCATTAATATGCCTTTAACACAACTAAATATACTACATAAATCAATACGAGAATACAACAAACAAAATATGTTAATTTATTATATACGTCGAAACCAGCAAACCTTAATATCAAATATGAATATAGACACCTAACATTCAATATTAAAGACTTATATGTCTATATACCAATTGAACAGAAATTATACGTAACGAAGACATTAAGTAACCTTAATAACACAGAGAAAATGATCAAACAACAGATCTTACAAGCACTACATACCAGTTTAAACCAGAATTATTTCCAATTCAAAGACAGCTTCTATAAACCCCCAACAAGCATCAAGATGGGTTCACCTATATCAGTTCTCATTGCAGAAATATTAGTACAATATTATGAAACACTGAATATCAAAACTGCCAATGAAAATAAACTCATCCTCTTCTACACCCGTTACTTTGACATTTTAACAATTTACGGTCACACCAAAATCACTTCTGAACAGATCTCGCCATACACCAACTCAATTCATACTAATCTTCAAATTCCACCCACACACGAAATAAATACAATCAATATTTTGAATCTTCACATCTGCGGGAATACAAAGGGGCTTGACATTGATGTTTACAGAAAACCCAACTGCACAGATACCACAATTCATTTCTCTTCCAACCACCCTCATGTAACAGAATCTAGCAGCCTACAAATACCTTATACATATTACCCCTTAACGTTAAAAACAAACACAAAGAATGGAACACCATTCTATACATCGCCAAGACCGAAGTATTTCCCTAACCAGTAATCTTCAAACTCAATACACAAATAATTCGAAAAATCATCTTTACCACTTTCACAAAATAATACAACTTGCAATCCCCAAAAAGAGTCACCTTCACATACTACAACCAAATGATAAGAAAAATTACACTGCAAATAACATTCCGCATAAGTAATACAATCCACGATATAATCAACATTCGAACATATCATACTTGTCACGTCTCTTATATAGGTCAAACTGCCCGTGTCTAGAACAAAGATATAAAGAACATCAGGTACATCACATCCAGTAACCCCCATTCGGCATATTCACTTCACCTTCTCCACAACAAACACGAATATGGACTTATGAACGTTATCATGTCAGTAATCCACCCAGCCCCCTAATGTCGACGTATGAACTCACTAGAAAACTACTACATTCAGCTTTTCCAACGACATAACAGCACCATCAATGAACAGTCCGGGAGAAGGAAAATCCCATATTTCATCTCAGTTACGACATACAACTCAAGCACGCATGCGAATGACCCACATCCATTCTCTCCTGTTTGATTGTAGACTTCAGTACAGTGCGGCCTGCAGAAACTACAACATTCTACTTGGTACGTAACATACTGACAACCATTCTCACGTACTCGCTACAATATACAATTTTATCTACCAATATATTAATAACCTCCTACCACGTATTTCTTGCATTTCAGGATGGCACTACGATGCACAAAACAAGGCACTCTCATGACACATGTAAATCAACACAATTTTATATGTATTGTATAGTTAAACATACTTAGAACCCTAAATTTAAAACTTAATATTTTATATCTATACATTAGTTGTGAGTCCTTTGTTAATATACCCTTCGTACAACAAACCCCTGAAGATGGACACAAGAGATGGCCAAATCATGTAAAAATCGGAGTTTTAGACGTACGTTCACACATCTTATACGCACTGGTTGGTCTTATTCTCATACTAAAGCATCGGTCCCTTGTCACGACATATTTAAAATACTGGATAAAGTGTTGAACTTTGTTTACGTGGATGTCGTTAACATTTTACAATTTCTTGTAAAGATTTTTCCTAATATTTTATCTTCTCTTATGAGTAAAATTTAATATTTTGTAATTTTGCTGCATACTTTTTTAACATTCTGTGCCCTGTTACGTAAACTTCCTTAATATACCCCCCCCCCCACACACACACACACACATACACACATACACGCGCGCGCGTTTTTATGTGACTCTCAGTCTCCCAGCTCTGGATTTCAGAGCACTTGGATGGCGGAAAAATGTTATTACTGCCGCACTTCTCACAGCCTCTGCAAAAATAATAAAATAGAAAATAAAAGAAAATAAAATTACATGAGAAGTTGGACGAACTTGACGAAATTTCAGAATTCAAATTGTGATTATGATCGGCATGGTTGAATCCCAAATGGAACGAATAATTCCAAACAGAAAAGTTTCTTTTACATCACAACTTCATGAAACAATTTAAGGGGAGTGAAGATGGACAAACAGTTCCGAGCAGAACTGATAAAAAGATTACGTTACTGCTGCATAAAGGCTCGCCCTTACAGACAGACACACTGTCTTGTTGTTCACTCACAATTTCTGAATACTGCCCACAGCCGCTATTTAGACCTGTGTGTTTCGTACAGTTCTCAGGACATACACGATTAATGCCGTAACAGACACAACCTATCGGTCTTTGTGATAGACATGGAGCAAGTTTTTTTGTGGCAGGAACTGAATTTTTGTGTATTATTTAAATAAACTTCACCCTCAATAGAGGGATAACTGAAGAGTGGATTTGCAATGTCAATTATCATTTTCATCGCCATCCCGCATCGGTAGTGAGTATATTAACCTGCAGGGTTCTGCACAGCCGATCCAGGCGAAGCGCGGTCTAAGACGTACCGCTAGCTTGCTGGGATTGCGGGTTCGAATCCCGCAGGAGGCATGGATGTCTGCTCTTGTGAGTGTTGTGTGTTGTCAGGTAGTGGTATCTTCGTCGGGCTGATCACTCGTCCAGAGGAGTCCTACCGAGTGTAGTGTGGCCGAGTGTGATCAAGTGTAACAGTAAACCTCTACACCTACAAAGATTAGATACAATTGGTCAGACTAAGAAATAAAGTAAGTAAGCAAGAAAGAAAGAAATAAGTAAAGAGAGAGTGTTGCATTAGTAATGTATTCTGACAGGCGGTAGTTCAAAAAGGACTATCGCGGGAGGCATTTGTCGACGACAATAACACAGGCAAGCAAATGCCACATAAAGACCGTTTTTTAAAGTTCTTGTAACAAGTATATAGACATTAATAACATAACACTGTTATTAAAATAATCAGATGATTAATTCGCCCATCCTCTAACGTTTCTACATTATTATTATTATTATGTTTTAATGGTGACAAAAATATTCGAGTTGTAAGAACGGTTTAATACAGCCATAAAACATGTTGAGAGTTTCTGAGCTGCACTACATATGGGAACCAAATGGTGTCACGCTGTAGTTACACAGTGGAGGTAGACTACAGGGTGATTCTTTGCATTTCATTGTGTGACTGATTACACAGGTAATTTCTGATGACATTACTCAGTCGTCAAATGATTGGTAAGTTTTGATGCGTGCAGACGTGTAATTCCCTAAACTAAACAACATTTGTTTAAAAAAAATATATAAACTTCCCATTTATTTCACAATAACAATTACCATGTAGGAGTAGGGTTTCAAAAAATGTCACATATTTAGTTATTTTCTTTATTAAGTAACACCCCTCCCCGTCCCCATGTAATAAATGCCCATGTAAGTATAGACTGTCCGGACGACAGATATCCAAAATTAACAATCTATATCTCAGAACTGACTTTAGATAGATACCAATACATACCGGCACCACATGTAACAATGCTTGATCTGACCTTAATTAAACCGACTGTCGCTCGGTTCGTGAGTACAGGGGGTTTCTTAATTAGATATTCTAACGGTCATACGAAATAAACACATTGCCAATTACAGGAGTTCAGCGATTACTTTTAACAAAGCATTATTTAATTAATTAAAAAATAAGAAACTTCAAAGTAGCCATTGCAGAAATGTATCCATTAATCCCCTGGGAACTGCTCTGCAGATCCCTTGGGATCCGCAGAGCGCACTTTGGGAACCACCGCTATGACTCATACTGATAACACTTTTGTTTCAGTGCTTCGTTTAGACGTGCTATTAGTGCCAGAGTTGACAGTTACGTCACAATGAGCTGAATGAAATATGAGTGTAGTGGCATTGGTGGAATGATACTGACGTGACAAAGCATAAGTACTCGGAGGACACTCATTCTTACTGTCACTTTGTCCGCCACAAATCCCGCACGCACTGGTCTAGTCAAGAAGCACTATCTAAGACTGTTAATTAGTTAATATATGTTAAACTAAGTACGTAATAATATTTTTTAACCAGAATATATCTATGTCTGATTTTTCCTGACAAAATTGAAACTGGAACATTCAAAATGAGCCCAGAATTTTCTGACCGTCTTCTTGTGAGGGACAGTTAACGACAACAGTACGTATGTTTGGTGAACGTGTGCAGAGACTAAACATAGAATTATCGGTTCGCAGGGAAAATGTTACCAGTACAATGGAGTCAAAAGTCAGAATTCAAAAGAAGGGCAAGTAACCTGTTAGAGCAGAAACTTGAAGAGATTTGTGGGAATAGCCTGTTGTGATGATATATCGTTGTTTCCAGCACAAAATTCAGAGCCAGCCATAATCAAGACGACTGAATAACCGAACAATACGCTTTTTTGCATCAGCAGTTTGCGCTGCACGAAGAGAACACGGAACTTCCGGATATCAAGTTGTACTCAGTCGAGTCTCACCTCCATCTGGACAGTTGCAGTATCGAACACAGTGCGAGTGTTTGGCCTTCAGAAACACAACGCGCACCCAAAGACGTTACGCTATACAGAGCGTTATCAAGCGATGAAATGTCTCATACTGCGTTCTTCAAAGGTATAGCAAGATTAATTCAGTAAATTCTCCAGCTTCAGCCGTCAGCCTAGGCTGATGTCACAAGTCGAGAAAGCACGCATCAGCGTGTTTCTGCGGTCAGATTGGTGGAGGTGCCAGTATTCTTCCGCTTACCTGGTAACTGCAATCATGTCACTTAGGTAGGAGGACCATAAGATAAGTGAGAGTCGCGGTGAAGGTTGTCTTGGAAAATGACGGGGATTTTGTGGATGTAATCCTGCTATACGGTCTCTCGTAATGTTCACCTCACTCTGTCGGAGAAGCAACTGTCTGTTTTGTGAAGGGACAGTCAGGTTTAAACAAGACAGCGCCGAATCTCCCAGCAACATTCCCATACATACCGTCCGCGTCACCGTAATGTGTTCCAGGAACGTGTACTATGTTCTGTACATTCGGCAAACTGTAATATTTGTAACTATTCTGTGTGTGTGTGTGTGTGTGTGTGTGTGTGTGGGGAGGGGGGTGTGTGTGTATGTGTGAGTGTGTGTGTGGTGTGTGTGTATGTGTGAGTGTGTGTGTGGGGTGTGTGTGTGTATGTATGTGTGAGTGTGGTGTGTGTGTGTGAGTGTGTGTGTGTGTGTGTGAGTGAGTGTGTGTGTGGGGTGTGTGTGTATGTATGTGTGAGTGTGCGTGTATGTGTGCGTGTGGTGTGTGTGTGTGTGTGTGTGTGTGTGTGTGTGTGGGTGAGTGTGTGTGAGTGTGTGTGTGTGTGATTACTTGCAGAGTCGTAAGCATTGTAAAAACTTAAATTTGTCAATCAAGCATTTTCAGTTTCTACCGTCAGCTTTTGCACAGAGACTCTGACCAAAGCTCTAAGCACAGTTCATGACCTTGAAGGACAACAAACGGAACATGTTTTTGGTCTGAGAAAACATTCTCTTGACTGAGTAGAAAGGCGCGGGGAAGTATGCTGCCGCCTTACTTAATATACAAATAGGACTATAATAAGTTAAGAAGTGTCAGATGGTAACTGACCACTGTGTGTGTTGCTGTCTTTAGTACTGCGTGACCTTGGCATGAGGTACATGAAATAAACTGCATAATGGGGGCCGCTGCTTTCACCTCTAAAATTAGGTTCTGTATCTTTACTAAATTCGGTTTGCCTACAATAACATAAATGTCAAACCCGTAATTTCCGTCCGTGTCTGAGCAATATACTTCACAATTGGGGCGAAAGTCAAATCGAATTTTAACCAAGTCTCCAAAAAATGACTCATCTTAAAAACGTGTGTGGACTAAGCAACACAAAATGCCGATCTCACCCGCCCTCTTCCACAACGTGTAGTGCCTACAAACAGACAAATAAAAACGAATGCATTTCTTTATATCTAAGTAGTTTTGGCTGTAGCAGACATGTTACATTTTGCGTTCCGAATCTCACCTTCAAAATTCTAACCTCGTTAAAAGAATATTTCGGCAAAACTAACAGGGATTAGTACAATTTTTTGTTTTGAATGAACTCAGCTACATGTTTCCATTTCAGGTCTCTATAACTTGACATACAAAAATACTCAGTATAAAATAATTACTGATGGAAATTCTGAGGATTGCCATTCTTTCTTAAAAAATATGAAATTATTTACAATTAAATTCCCTTTATATCACGTGCATCAATTTATATATAGTCCAGATGATGGCTTCATCTTTGAAGTTGAAACATGTAACAAAATAATTAAAAAATATAAAAAAAAAAACGTACAGCGTCATGGAACTGCTATATCCATTTAACGACTCAAAGGGGACATTCCATATTAAAACTTACGCCAGAATCTTTCAGATACGACGAAAGAAACGAATGAATTTATATGTAAGAAGTGAAACGACGGGAGAAATTATGTATAGGATGTGGCATTACACAGTTTGACAGACAGACAATGCTTCGGGTACACCTGCTGCCTCGTTGTTCAGGGCGGATGCTGCAATGACAGCTGCATGTTCCCCCGAGATGTATGTACCGTATACTTAGTTACTTACTTACTCCATGGAGCAGAATCCTCCTTGAGAAGCTAACAGTTTCTCAGCTAGTCAGGAAATTCCTCGCATTTTATGGAACCTGAAGGTTCATTACTGCATTCACAAGTTCCAACCACTTGTCCCTACCCTCAGCCAGCTCGATCCAGTCCATACCCCCCCCCCCCCATCCCACTTCCTGAAGATCCATCTTGATATTATCCTCCCATCTGCGTCTGGGTCCTCCAAGTGGACTCTTTCCCTCAGGTATGCACTTCTAAACCCTGTACACACCTCTACTCTCCCCCTACGTACTACATGCCCCGCCCACCTCATTCTAATCGATTTTATCACCCGAACAATATTAGGTGAGGAGTACAGATCATTAGGCTCTTCATTATGTAGTTTTCTCCATTTCCCTGTTACCTCGTCCCTCTTACGCACAAATATTCTCCTCAGCATCCTATTCTCAAACACCATCAGCGTACGTTCCTCCCTCAACGCAAACGACCAAGTTTCACACCCACACAAAACCAGAGGCAAAGTTATAGTTCTGTATAGCTTATCTTTATACTACCAGACAGCAAAGTGGAACACAAAATATTCTGCACCGAGTGACAGCAAGTACTTACCATACATCTATAGCAATATTGTGTCGACTGTAGCCGCAGTAAACGAGTTGCAAAGACACCAAAGGGTTAAAATTAATAAGAACACAATTTCGCACGCACACACGTGAGTGTTCTCCTGGACATCAGCATCTCACTGGAGGAACCTCATCTTATTTTGTGGGCATTGTTTCTTAGCTGCTTCATCGAAACGAATCTGGGTCTACCACAAGCCAGGATGTGCAATTTTGGTTCAGAATGTTTAGTAATTTCCCTCCATGTGAATCTAGTAATTACCTTGAAATATACCACGCCCATTTTCTCCATCCCCCAAAATTCTGATCAACTGTATTCGGCACTACCGACAGTGAGTCACTGAATGACCAAGGCGAAATAAATAAATAAATAAAAATTAAATACCGATTCCAGTAGCTACGCGGTCTAAGACGTCGGTCTGCGGCCGCTCGCTTGCTGGGTTTGCGGGTTCGAATCCCGTCCGGCGCATGGATGTTTGTCCCTCGTGAGTGTTATATATTGTCAGGTAGAGGTTTCTGCGTGTGGCTGATCACTCGTCCAGACGAGTCCTACCGATTGCGGTGTGTCTAAATGAGTGTGACCGTGAAGTCTTGTAGGTGGAGGCCACGACCAGGAATAGGGTCGAAGCGGGGGGAAGTATTAATTGTTACACGACACCACCGTTAACCGTCCCCGATTTTGATCTCCAGTGTCACAGCGATGTGTGATTTACTAATGGACAACTTTCGATAAAAGTAAAAAACAGAAAGTATCAATAGTTGTTACGATTAATCTGGTATACGTGGTAAGGAATACCAGACTTAGACCCGATTCATTTTAATAGTGCCGAATACTGGATGCAATACATAAGAGGCAGAAGTCTTAATGTGTTCCAAAATGTATGGTACCAAGTGGTCCGAAATATGTCGGGCCAAAATAAATTGAATAACAACTAACGAAAGAGTCTGTATTTGACGGTAGTTTATGATGGATTAATGGCGGATTTTCTTCACTCGAAGTCTCGTTGCCCCAGGGGACACAGCAGATGGTACAGCTTGCAGTAAGCTCGCAGCTTTCTGAAAGCTTAACATGGGCGTGTTCTAATTATTTTCGTGAGAGTATGAAGCACTGAAATTGAGTTTCCTATCCGATACTTGAAGTGCGGGGAACGAGGAAGTTTCCTCTATCGAAGTCATTGTTAACCGTACCGCCGGATACTCTATCAGGTTTCGCTTCTTCTCCACACCATTCCCCGTCAACTTCTTCGCACTTTCCCAATTATAAAATCCGGGTAACAGAATTCCTTAACTGTGATATCAACTCCCCTTTCCTTCCGCACTCCCTTCTTCCTCCAACCCAATCATTATTTATATGCTAATTACTATACAACCATTAACTTAGACACATAAGCAAGACTTCCCACCAGAAACAAAACTGTTGAAGCTACAGAATCTCGTTTGTGTGGAACACCAAGCTATTTTGCTTGTCTTTGCCAGTTTGCCTCATTCAAGCTAAAACTATTTTAATTAAAGAGCTTGGTAATTTAACTACACAAATCTCTCTGTCTCGCTTGCTGTCTCCCTCCCTCTTCCTTCCTCCTTCTCACTCACCTACTTTCTCATTCTCTCTCTCGACCTGAAAAGAAAACTGACAGGGGGAACTCTGCAGCCCACTTCTCTCAGTATGTATACTGCCCGAAAATGGCCGGCCCACCCCAGTTCACTTTGCAATTGTTACAAGAAGGCAAACAAAGGTCCATCAGTGTGCGGATGATTAATTGTTGCGTCAACGCCGATTCCTTTCTCAATGTTCTGTAGCAATAAATGTACACGTGCCTCGCATTTAATTGTTTTTACGCCCCGAAGCGAAAGCTTCAGTCGTTCTGCGAGCTGCAGTTGTGTTTGAAGTTGATCATGCGACTTTAAATATGAGCGGGAGAGAATAGCAATGCAACTGTGAACAGGTTAACAAGGTTTACAGACGCGTTGTCTGTTGTAAGCTCCTTATTTGCATTAAAGGGACACGGAATAACTCAGTATTAACGACAAGACTAGGGGCTTGACGAATCAGGGTTCGGTTCCAGGCAGTGACAGTCGTCAGTTTCCAACATCAGCGCAGTCGGTATCAGATGGGTACCGGCGAATATCTTCGCGCGGGTAAAGCGACCGGCTGTCTGTCAATGTGGCTATTCTCCTTCCAGGACTAGAGGGCCTGAAGCTATGCTCTTACTCTCCCTGCGTGTATATGACGTGATGCTTAATCAAATATGCGGGAAATATTAGTTGTTAAACATTTATCCTAACAGCTGCGTACTTCTTGACAAGCGAATATTCGAATCATGTGAAATTTTTGCCAACAGACGGGTGGGTTCAAGTGTGTGCTACAATATTCACAATACTAGGATTTTATGATAATTTTGTAATTTCCTAGTCAATGTGAGTGGTGGCACTAGTTGCAGTGTCTGCTGTTATTGTTTGCGTATTTACTAGGTTTGTTTATGTGGGCTTTATTAGTTTATGGAAAACTTTTCTCTTGAATAGTGATTGATAATGTATGGAGGGCATGGTGGTAAATTTGTTCTGAGATTGGTGTTACTTTACCTCAAAACGGAAACAGGTACCTTCCGATAAGCTGCGTCGGAGCTGTGTGTTGTCACAATCGATGAAGTCCTCATAAACATAAGCAGTACGTGAATACTTGCTCAACTTACTAATATAAAGTCCAATATTTACGGAATCCATAAATACGTTGCAGAAATCACGAAACTACAGCAACGATTCTCCTTCTGGAAAAGTTCTATTTCATTCTGCACCACTCATTCACTGTTAAGACTCTCCGTCGTCCCTTGTTTAAAATAAAATTTCAAATACATTTGTGGGGCAGGACTGGTCACCAATCTCAAGAATGTGCAGGCCTAATATGTGGCAAAATAAACCGGAGACACTCAAACTGCTGTAATCTTTATATTCAACGCTACAATTTTTATGACAATGTGCATTATGTACAGTTTATTTTACCACACATTAGTTGTACACACAAACACAAAAGTTTCGTGCCAGCTGAAGTGACATGGGTTACTCAGCGGTTTCGAAGAATTTTGTATGTTGGGTCCGAACTGAGTGGTGTATGTGCGGCGATAGGAAATTGCTTTGTGGGCTGCGATCTTCTAACACCATTGTCTGCGTGTGTGGGAGATTTGGTTACTTAATTTTCTCAAGATTAACGAGTGTAACACTCAAAGTAATTCATCTGGCTGTCTTGAAGGCTAATTCAGTGATACTGAAACTTTGGCATTTTGCATGCCGTCGATCCTTCCGTCAAAAGACCGCACCTCGTCTTCAGACCGATCTACAGTCTTTCCAAAAAGTGTATTTTACACACATACATTATATTACAATAATATTAATCATTATTGAAGTTTCTATTGTCTAAAACACACGTACTACTTAGGTGCCCTTCAATTTCCTCAAACGAGACGCGTCGTACTGGTTGAAAAATTTTGAATTAACAGTTTGAAATGTGAAATTAATGTTAAGTAACAGCAGTTCCTAGGTCTCAGACAGTAAGTACAGTAACAATTACTGCCGCCAAATGGTTCATGTTCTAAGGCAAACTGACGTGATTCATTGTAATCAAGAGAAACGCACAATTATAGTCTTTGGGTGCCGATCCCCGTGGCAGTGCGGTCTAAGACGTGGGTCTGCGGTCGCTCGCTTGCTGCGATTGTGGATTCTAATTCCGCCGGGAGCATGGATGTTTGTCTGTTGTGAGTGTTGTGTGTTGTCAGGTAGACATGTCTGCGTCGGGCTGATCACTCCGCCAGAGGAGTCCTACCGAGTGTCGTGTGTCTGAGTGTCATCGTGAAGCCTCGATACTGAGAACGGCCTGGCCCACTACAGGGTGTTGCGCTATTGAAAAAAGTCTGTGGGCAAAATGCAGAGTTATTGTCAGAGAAGGTGGTACATAAGTATAGTTACTGCTGTGTTTATACGCCTGGGATGATCCTCGTAATAAACAGGGATTTTTTGCTTAATGGTAGGAAGACGTGTTTAATTTGAGGCATCAAAGACAGAGAGGGACAACAAGTGGAAGAGCAATAAATTTACAGACGCTGTCAGTTGCTAAGATTATATATGGTACTGGTGAGTGAGCACTAAAGGAAAAATAATGGCAGAGAAAACCCAAAGTATTTGGAAACAAACTGTCCTAGTTCCAATCTGTTCACCACAAATCCCACACCAACTGGCCTGAGACCGAATACGGGCATCTGCAGTAACACTGAGTCCATTTTAGGGATGAAGGTTTAAAATATGTGGAAGAATTTTGCGTCAAACAGCTACAATTTAGTAAATCACATACATTTAGGACCTAACTAGGCCGTCAGAGGTATAAAATGCAAAATTAGACGAGTTGGCTCAGAACGTGCTCCATTTTTGTTATAAAAGCTATAAACTCTCCTCCAGGCAACTAACCGCTCTGTAATTAACAGCGGACGGCTGTGCTTATTAAAACATGTAGCGACTGCAGCAGGACAACGCCAGCTGCATATTTATCGCTGCTGCACGTCCCCACAACAGACATTCAGTTGTTACCAGACAGCTCCATAGACCGAAAGGTCCTTTCCCAGTCGAATGACATCACAGCAGCACAACAATGACCACACGAAATAACCAGTACAGGTCCCTGATTTGAATTTGATAAAGTCGACACAGAACGACTTTCTTACCATTGTAAGGGAATTTTCGCAAAATTAGAAAAGCGATTATTAGCTTCGTCATGTCTCTATTTATCAGACCAGCCTTACACGTGAACACAACAGACACCCAGGCTCCTGCATATTTCGACAACATGCAGGAGCCTGTGTGTCTGTTGTGCTCACGTGTAAGGCTGGTCTGATAAACTGAACTGTGCATCATGCATGTTACGTATATTATTACAATCGTCATGTCCGTCTGTCCTTCCGTCTGTTCCCACTGGACTGTTTTAATGAAATTTTATATTTCAGGAATTTTTTTTGAAATTTTGCCGAAAAAATTCAAGTTTTATTAAAATCTGACAGGAATGACGGGTACATTGCATGAAAAGCTATGCACATGTATATCTTGCCGAATTCTTTTTAGAACGAGAAATGTTTCAGACAAAAGTTGTATGGAAAGTCGAAACACATTCTACACTAAATTACTTTTTTTTTTTTTCCAAAATCGTGCCGTTTATGAGATAATGTGGAAAAATATCGTACAGCCAGACAGGCCACAGGCGACAATATGAAATGAGGTACAAAACATGCGAATTGCATTAGGGATAACTAAGGCTAAAGACACACACTCAGAATTTGTAACACGTTTTATATTTCTACGGCAACAATGGTTACGCGAAGGTGCCTCAATGTTATGTTTATACCCACATTGCTGGTCTTGTTAAATTACAAAAAACTGTAACTTTTTAAAAATAAAAATGGTTTTGTAATAAAACAAATACATGTGTCAGATATTATCAACACACATAAATCAGACTACGTTAAATGAATTTTTATACAGTATTAAAATCGTTAGTGACCTTTTTTTTTTGTAAGGAAAAGATGTTTCACAAAAACAATGTCTATTTACCTACGTTTTGTATACTGCATAATTTTCGCGTGATGAATTATTAGGATAAAACATGTAGCGAATTTTAAAAACAGATAATGTTGTTATATTAGAAAGACAGTTTTGTTTAATGAACTTTGCATACTAAAATACTATGATTGCTGTCGAATTACACAGTGAGAAACTAAAAAGCAACTTGGTATCAACGGTTTGCCACTGTCCAGATTGGGTGTGCAAACAACTAGTCTCTTTTGGGGTTCTTTTTGTGGGGTCAAAGTCGTCGAACGGTCAGCAAACCATTCACCTGCACTTAATGACCATGGCCAAAAACGTCAGAAGTTGTACTCCCCTTCACTGTACGTCATTCGTGGCGTTATGTTTAATTAATGGACCACAAACATCTTCACTTCTATGTGTAACATCAATATCGTAGACAACAAGGTGCATTCTTGTTGAACAGTTTCTGGCCCACTAAGCCCGTGGTGTCTTCCTCTAGCCTGATATACAGCATATTGTATGACCATGACTATGTCCACGAGACACGTTGTAGCACAGAAGCGTAATTATAGGAGAAAAAACAGATGACGCAAATTGCAAACGACTACGTAACCTGCACCGTCTCCACGATCACCGGACCCTTCTTACCAGCGTTTGACGTTGTGCGCCTACAAATAATACTGGCCGTCTGAGAAGTGGTCACCAGGTACCTTACCATTTGTACAACAGATGACTGCTTACACTGGGGTGTACTGTGACCGCGAAAGGCACACTTGGATGTTTACAACTGAAATTTGGAATATCCCAGCGTTACATTCTTCCATTCACGCTGGGATATTCCAAATGCAGGCGCTAGTAGGTAGGTTCAGTTCGTGGCGCTAGTGTTAAACCTTACGAAGCCTGATGACAATGATGTTTGCCAAGTGTGCGGCTTACAGTAAATATTGATAGACTTGTTAGATATGATGTCCTCGAGGCCTGATGATGGAGGCGGTAGGTTCATCCGAAGCGTCAAGCAATTATCCTACGGTGTGGTTGCAACCCAGAAGATAATATTATTATTCACTCGTGACAGTTCTTAAAGTGGGAAGGTTGTTTAGAATTATCTGGCCTGTCATCAGACAAGAAGGAAAGTGACGACTAAAGCAACTCTTGTAGAGGCCTGGAGAAGCCCTTAGGGCTCCAGGAGGTTGAGGCTCCCAGCAATTCTAGACAATCGGCACACGAAGGTGGTAATGTTGCCAGCCCTACGCACCGACCGCCTTTATCCCCCCAGGAGATATTCCTGGTACTCATTTCTGTTAGAGACTGAGTCGATCCCAGTGCCACCTGGCGGCCGGAAGGATTAATTCAATGAAAACTCGCAGTGACCACATCGAGACGCAAACCCACGACTTTCCAGCTTGTAGCGCAATGCTTCAACCAACTCCGCCACCGCGGGTCCCGATAGTAAAGATTAGAACTGAATAAAACAGAACAAAAGTGAGAGTGTCTGAATGTCTACACCGCTAGCGGGTTGTCGTCAATGTCGCAAAAATGTGCGTCAGCGACCAATGATAGCGGAAAATGCGATAGCAGAACGTAACTATAACAAGCCGTTTTACAATAAAAGCCTTTCCTGTAGTTTCAGAAATTTCAAAACAATGTAAAAGTTCTTCCCCCCCCCCCCCTGTATCTCATAAAGGATACATAATAATCCTGTCGTGCTGAAATTTTGTGCTTTATCCCACACAACAATAGCAAAACTTTGTCTGTATCGGACATTCTCCCTTGCATATTTTTTTATCGGTCGCTATCCGCATTGTGAAACCGACATTAGTGTAATCCCAGTTTTGTTCTGTATATATACATTTCGTCCTGTTTAATTACAGGAGAGCCTGATCATGAGTGCCATCATTTAAATGTAAAAGAGAGAGGAGGGAGGGATAACACAGATAAAAACCATTTCTGTATCTGACAGCTATTCATAACTTACACATTTCATTTATTACGCCCAAATAAATGAACATCAGATTCCGTAACTAATTAATGTGTTTGGTGTTGGCATTTCAATGTTTTTTTTTTCTTCGTTCCTTTTCCTATCCCCTACAATGCAAATTCTACGTCGTTAAAACCAGGCAAAAAATTGAATTGCCCAGTTGTAACACCGTCTATGTGACACTGTGCAGCCTCGACAGATCATATTCAAAGAGATAAAAGAGAAATTATGCTCAAACACAATGTTCAATTTTCGAGGTAAGAACGAAAGAACAAGTACACAAACACATGAAACAAAAAAATTAACTAATTAACTAACTAACTAACTAACTAACCACCAAACACAATGGAGCGCAGTCCTTCAAAAACTAACAGATTTTAGGCTAATCTAGAAACTCCCCACTTCTATAGAACTCGAGGGTTCATCACCGCATTCAAAACACTCCGCCAGTTACTCCCCACTTCTATAGAACTCGAGGGTTTATCACCGCATTCAAAACACTCCGCCAGTTATCCCTATTATCAGCCAGGTGAATCCATTCCACGTTCTCCCATACTTGTTTAAGATCAATTTTAATATTATCACTCCAACTGTGCCTCGGTCTTCCAAATGCTCGCTTTCTTCAGGTTTTCCGATCAACACCACGCATGCTCATCTATCGGTCCGATCTTCATCGGTCAAGCTTGACCCTCGAAGATCGGACCGATATGTTACCGGTAACTAACTACCACTCTACGCTGTGTAACATTACAGAAGAGCGAAGGTCTCAATCACACCGTGGCGGAAACCTGAAGTAACTCATCCCCAGTCATTGTATCATTCTAATAATATTCGACGAGGATTATAAACTAAGGAGCGCCTTATGACGTAATTTTTTCCAGCTTCTTGTTGCTCCGTCCGTCTTTTGGAAGCAATGACGTGAAATCCCTTCACATCGCACTGTATGTGTATTGGCTTGGGCATCTTTAAGGCTATTCACCAGATATCCAGCAAAACGTCGGTGCTGCAAGCCACGTTAAAACTGGCTGTGGTCACCTCATTACACACCCTTTCCAATTCCACAACGTCCTTTGATTCCACATTACAAAATTACGTCACTTTTTTATTATGGGTCGAAAGTCGTAGCAAGCCTCAGCCTCCCCTGTGAGGTTCCTCGACCACACTCAGTGAGACACACTACTCTCGGCAGGACTCCTCTGGACGAGGAATCGGCCCGTCGCAGAGACCTCTACCTAACAACATTCAACACTCAAAAGAGACAGGCATGCTCTCGACGGGATTCGAACCCGCAACCCCAGCAAGCACGTGGTCGCAGACCGTGAGGCCACCACGATCGGCACGTAGTTTTAAAAGAGTCAAATAAACAAGACAAAAACTGCCACCAAATACAGACCGATGGCAATTAACACTAGTGCGCTGGTGCACGCGTATCGTGTATTGTAAGACCTTGGAAAATTATCGATTTCCGTACAATTTCAGGCGAATTTGCCAACAGTTACCATCAATCATTTTAATTCCAATGACCAAAAATGAAGCCCGGAGACCTCGGTCAGTATACAGACTACGCTGGGGGCAGGATAAAAATGCCAACAATGTTGAGGTTCAGAACGCGTGGAGCTATACCTCCAGTCTCCTACATCATCATGGTGTAATGCTTAATTAAGCACAGCAGGATCAAGCTTTACGTTTACCTGTAATATAAACAGTACAATAAGGACGAACAGACATACGAATGAAGACACACTATCGCTACTTCAATTAGAATCTGCAAACGTGAAGTTCCTCTCTACCTAAATGACATTTATGGAACATGTGATTAAGTCTACATTTTCTGTACGTCAGGAATGGATCAAGGTATGAGATCAGCTATATATATTCTGGCAACTATTGCTACGGGAAGAGTCCGTGATAAGAACAACCATACAGGCGTATGTGTTCAAATGTACTGTGAATCTCCTAGATATAAAGGAAGTCTCTCTTAGCAATTATCCTATCCAACAGCAAAATACATAAATATATGATAATAGTAATGGTACAGTACCTTAAAGATAAAGGATGAGAGAGTGTGGAATGGACTGACCTGTCTCAGGATAGGGACAAGTGACGGGCTCCTGTGAACAGGGCAATTAACCTTCGGGTTCCATAAAAAGCGGGGAACTTCTTGACTAGCCAAGGAACTGTTACGTTCTCAAACAGGACAGTCAGTCGTGTAATTAGTTAGTTAGTTAATGATAGTTCATCATCATATATTTTAGTGTAATACGGTGACGTTCGTTTGCGACATCTTGATCTAGTGCACTAGAGAAAGAATCTGTTTAAAATAGACATTTTTATATAGGTTATGATTCGGCATTGATGGCAATCACCTTTCTTTTAATTAATTCATTCCCAAATTTTTTTTTCCACAAGAAAGCTAACGTTAAAATTGACAGTGCTGTCCCAAGGGGAGGCGAAGAGAAGCTAACACATTCCTTTGTCTCCGCTTGAGGCAGCACTGTCAATTTCAACGTTTTGCTTCTTATTCACAAGCTGGTTTTGATCCGTTGGTCTCCGAAAGAAATTACCCAGCACCAAGATTACTAAGTACAATTTTAAATGTTTATTAATATTAAGATGTTGTAATTTTGGCTGATTGGAGATTTTACTGTTTCTACGTTCTGGCATGGGCCCAACTAGTAATATTCACTACAACAAATAAATTGTATGAAGGTGAAAGGGCAGTTCCGTAGACAAGATGTGTCACTGCAGACGGTGGAATTAAACTGCCTGAATACCGTTTAGAATTTTCTCCTTAACCAAGAACTCAAGTGAGCCCTTTGTGTCCAGCGGTTGTACAGGTCGGCGAATACTGAAGCTTTTCTTGCCATCACAAGCGCTAATGGCATGATGGTGTCAGCGAATTTTAAAATAGTTTTTTTTTTATCTAACCAAAAACCAATTCATGATGCGACTAAATTCTAATGATTTGCTTATCTCTTTCACGTTGAATACAAAATTCAATTTCACCTCAGGTAATTATTTACGAGTTGTTCTTTTCTCAGAACCCAGGATGCTGCTTTAACACAAAGAGCAAAGAAAACTTTGTTTGGAGCGTAATTAAATAAACTCAAGTATTCAAAGAATTTTGTATCATAGAGGCAGCAAAAGGGAGGCTTTCCTTTTCTGAAAGGAAATGCTTCACGTTTTGAAAAAAAGGTTCCTCCAAAATCAACTAAACCTCACAAAGTGTTTTACTTTACTAAATGAATTTAGTATGTAAGCACGTAGGAAAATCAGTAAGTAAGAAGGTAAGTGAGTAAGTACGAAAAGAACAAATAAACCAAGTCACCAGCTATCACCTAAGATAGTACACTCGATAGCTTAGAGCAAGGTTTCCGAGCTTTCGGTAGAGACCGCGCGTTCAGGAACTGAAGATACAAGAACAGTACGAACTGTACGTACATGACACTAGGGCGTTCGGTTCTTTGTTTCCAGGACCCTTCTGTTACGGCCATAACATACAGTCCACTGGGTGACGCTTGCTGTCACCGTGCACAGTTTCGCACATACTATACAATGTTGTTGATACTATCACGACATTCTGCCATTCAAAGAGTAAAGGTAAAGGTAAAGTTCACCCTGGAACAGGCCACAAAAGCCCAGAAGTGGAGGATAGTTCTACTCTTTCTTTAACTTCGGCGCTAGATGGAGGTGGGTGGTTAACGTCATGCCCTGGTCGCTTTACTCCCGGGAAAGACCCGGTATCCATTGTATAGGGGGCAGGGTGGGCCCCAGGGTCGGTCTGGACGGGTGCGGAAAATCCCGCCCCCACCGGGATTCGATCCCCGGATGGTCCAGTCCGTAGCGAGTCACCATACCGACTGAGCTATCCCGGCCCCTGCCAATTAAACAGTTTATTATCTAATTTATACGTTGATTTAGTCAAACGTATCGGTCACACATAACCTCAAATTCGACCCAATTGACTTTTTGTTTGTTGCCACGCGTTACAAACAGCATTGCGGCACTGTCTGAAGGACACCGACACTCCACATACGAAACTTTATACTCATTATTTCTAGATATAAGCAATAAACACCAAATATTATTACTGCACGTTTTTATTTTTCTTAATGAATGTAAATCGCATGAAGAAATAATAACGTCGATTAATGTCGACAGGAACCACATTAACGGTAGTAACACACGCAACTTTATCTTCATGTTGAGTGATTTCACGAAATCCCGTCCATAGTAGGTCGAGTTGCTCCACGCGGTCGGACGGACGGATATACTTGACGAAGCGCAAATCTGCGAGACGCAACCGAAAGTCGACTGAAGGCGACGCCGACGGCGCTAACTTGCCTGAGCAGGCGTTTCAAACAGATCAAACACTGGCCGACTTCTTGTTACCACGCAGGTAACTTACAACATAAGAGCAGGGGTTCTACACCTCCGACGTGCCATGGACCCCTTTGAGAGTGGCAAAACCTACGAAACTCTTCGCAGAAAATTCTATTTAAACGCATAAGCTAGACATAGATTTAATGAGGTTAACAAATGTTCTTTGATTCTGCAGGCCATAAATTTCTTTGTTGCCCACATTCATTATTGAATGAAAGCTAAATTTCAGTTAGGTTAGGTTAGTGAAAGTAAAGTTGTACTTTTTTTCCCACCCAAGTTCACGGAAACCCTGACATCTATCCATGGGCCCCTAAGGGGTCCGTAAACCCCAGGATAAGAATGGCTATATTAGGGTGAGACATCCTGGTGTGATGCGTCTGTGAACAGATGAAAAGAAAGACCGTCAGCCACAGACATATTTGACACTTTATTGCATCATGTGCAGTATGGTACGGCTTATCTGTTAACCGTCATTAGGCTTATGTGAAAAACCCTTACAGGCAGCACATAATGTGTCTTAATATTTTAGTGGGGAAATGAAAGGCAAGCAAATTCCGCACTGCCCCTCCTCATTACCAATATTCCTGGAACTAATACAACATTTTTCAGCATAGACGGATTGAAACCAATAATTTATTTACAATAGAAGGTAAATGAGTTGCTTGGTCCTGAAATAGCCTCCCTCCCGTCAAGCAATCAATAAAGAAGACTGAGGACCTTCCTTTCACGTAGTCATACGTAATATTTCGTAATCAATATTTAATTTGACTGTGGAATAATTCTTTAATGGTCGGTCTTGGTGGCCGTGTGGTCTAAGACGCAGGTGTGAAGCGGCTACGATTAGTGGGATCGCGGGTTCGAATCCAGCTGAGGCCATGAATGTTCCTCTCTTGCACATCCTGTGTGCTGTTTCACTGGCGGTCTCTGCCACAAGCTGATCACTCCTCCAGAGAAGTCCTACTGCGTGTGTGTATTGTGGGTAATGTAGAGACCTCATCAATGAGGCCGGCCAGGGTTGGGCTGTTACGCCAAAGGAAAAAAATTCTTCAGCGTGTAACGATCGTCCGAAAAGCAAAAACGACTGCTCCATATCGGTCGCAACTTGCACCTACTGCCCTGCTCTACGAAACACCAGCACTATACCTTCACTCCCCAATGCGTCATTAAAGGCGTGATAATTAATTAATTAATCGCAGCGCGACTTTTCAAGGTTATATAATAATTTGGTCACTAATGGTTTAATGTCGCGAAATGAGACACTTTTGTTCTGAAAGGGTACTGCAGTGGGGAGAGAACGAGAGATTATAGCACCATGAAATGTAGCCACGCCAGTTACATCCGTCTGCCAGTGACAGGTTGTTAAATGAACACTGGATTGTAATACAGTAACGACTTACGTACCTGATACACACAACATAAAACGAGTACCTAATTAACTTCATCCGAAGGGAGAAGACGAGAGGCGCTGTTAAAGGAACATATTCTATCCTTACGGAACCCAAAGGGTCAAAGAAGAGCGGCTACCATTCTCTATCCCGTTCCAGCTCAATCCAATCCACACCCTATACCAGTGTTTCCCAAACATAGCCAGAGTTTCGCCGAGAAATCGAGGAATAAATGAATGAAAATTTGGAATACCGCAAAAGTTTCAAATATCCCTAGCAATATCGCAAAAATTTGGGCCGGTAATTGGCAATACTGGAGTAATTTTTGTGCGCTACCAGCACTTGGTGTTTGGTTTATATTTAGTTATATGTTGTTTATTTTAACAGCCAGTTCTTCGGACATGAAGATATTTTATAAGTGCCTCCAGGGAAAGAAGTTCGGGAAACACTGTCATATACACTTATGGCAGTGGTGCAAAAATGTTCCAAAGATCTTGGGGACAGGTCAAACTCCTAGGCGCCAGCTAAGGGTGACACGACGCAACTTCCACATGGAGGAACCCCCACCCCCACACGTATTAGGAGCCACCGTACAAATTTCAGTCGGCAGGGCTTGGCGCTCCGCTGCATTCAAGTCACATTTCACCCTGATCTGTGCCGCCCGCTCACAAACACAAATGAAAATCCTAATTGCCTTATAATTGAATGCGGATTGTTACTAAAAAATTATTTAAGCAGGAAATTATGGGGTTACGATGCGATAATGCTACGTTCCTTATGACAGACCAAATGCCTCCATCTTCACAGCACAGAAGACTAATCTGTACGACGTCACATCCCCGATTACCAAAATACTGAAACTCATTGCAAACCATTTATCCTTTTAAAGACTGGTGGTCAGTATATGCACCACCAGGCTTAACTCAGAGAAATGCACATTTTGTCCACGCAGTGTATGTATGTATGTATGTATGTATGCATGCATGTATGTATTATGTATGTATGTGTGTGTATGTATATGTGTGTGTGTGTGTGTGTGTGTGTGTGT
>Ga0131853_10002462_pt1 | contig 33059 bp, 30 predicted proteins | sample TergutLab28metaG_FD_92764 | JGI IMG/M metagenome (GOLD analysis project Ga0131853, IMG submission 92764) | Labiotermes labralis P1 segment gut microbial communities from Petit-Saut dam, French Guiana - Lab288 P1 (version 2) (version 2) | ecosystem: Host-associated > Arthropoda: Insects >... | reverse complement strand
GTACAGGAAAAATGATCTCCTGATGATGAGCTTCCCAAAAGCTCGAAACATGTAGAGAATGAATGACGACTACCCATGAAAATAAAGGATAGTCCACAAGTGACATCGTGTTGGTTATTTTTTTAAACAATTACAATGATGCATGGAACAATGAATGTAAAATCTATATTAATTATTCCCATTACTTGCTGAATGTTTTACTGCATTTTGTTACCTTGTCTTCTCCCAACATTACACCCTGTCACTACTGTGTGGGTTTTCAGTATGACTATCCTTGTGAATCGAGGATGGGTACCAGGAAATCGCAAGAACCCCAGCACACGGAAGGCAGGTCAGGTTGAGGGCGAAGTTGAAATTATTGGAATTGTTCGACTCACTGAGAAGAGAGCTCCTTTCACACCCAAAAATCAACCCCATGCTTGGTTCTACAGGTGTGTCCAGCTTCTCTTATGGAAATACTGTGGCACATAATCCCTCCTGTTATGTGGGTATGTGTCTAGGGAGAGAATATACAGTGTAATTTAAATGTATGAAACCATTTATAAGTAAATTTAAGTATATGGTTCCAGTACTTGTGCAACTGTACACATGTATTACACCACAACTGATGCATGTGCTTTACCAGCCAGTAATACATAATGTTTATGATTCATGCAGCCACTGAAGACAAGTTAAGTGAATAAAGTCCAAAGGTCCTGTCAGTTCTGAGACTTATCTGTGCTGTCAATCTTATTTGCAGAGACCTACCACACATGGCAGATGTGGCAGGAACAGAACCTGTGTTTCTAGACTCAACAGCAGGGACCACAGTTCCGGGAGGGCCTGTTGGTGGGCAGACTCGAGTATCGCTACGAAATGAGCACCTATCATACATACTGACATGGTGAGTGGCCAAGACTATTAAACATACTATTAGATCAATCATATAATACAAAAACTTTACAAGTAAGTGGTTTGAAATACTGTTAAATAAGCCAATGTTTTTCTTATAATAAAACCAACTAGATGTACTACCGTATATTCTCGAATCTTATCAACACCTGAATCTAATCCGCACTAGTTTTTGCCAATTTCTTAAATGAAAAAAAGTTAGTTCGCGGTTCTAATCCGCATCTTTCCTTCAACCATCCCTTGCCTACAAGGCAGACTGATTAGGTTACGAGTGATGACGGCGAGGCTGATGAATAATAAATTGTAAATAGTATATAATATTATAAATAATAAAATAATAAATTGTTGTATTGTTTTGTTCTTACGGCACGTACAGCAGCTCTATCATTTTTCCAAAATACAGCTCACGACCGTAAATCTAATCCGCACGCGATTCTAACCTGCATCTGACTTTTTAGCCTTCTGAAACTGTAAAAAGGGTGCGGATTAGATTCGAGAATGTACGGTAATTTCTCAAATTTATTTTTGGAATAAAATTACATGTTTTGGACAGTTCCTCTGTCCGAAACATGTAGTTTTATTCCAAAAATGAATTTGATAAATTAGTGCATCTAGTTGGTTTTATTATAAGAATTTATCATGATGCATGGTCACCTGAATGTCAAAAGCCAGTGTTTCTAGTGCGTTCTACACTCTGTTGTCCAACATACACATACTCACTGTGAACCAACAGCCTGATTGGTTGTTACAGAATGTAAGGTACAATATCTGAAACCTGCATGAAACAGCATCTGTGGCATTTCTGCTACATGTGTACTGCAATGAAGAATTACACCAGTTAGTATAGTGATTAGGCTATGGCTACGGTGAACTGGTATTTGATTCCCAGCACAGGCAAGAGATTTTTCTTGTCTCCACAGCATTCAGATGAGCTGTGGGTCCCACCCAGCTGCTGTCCAGTTATCAGGAGCTCTTCACACAGCAGTAAAGTGGCCGCAGCTTGAAGCTGGCTGCTCATCTCCATCTAGTGTCCCTTCCACCTATTTTCACAGCATTGTACTTCATTTAGCACAGACACAAATGTACCATTTACACCAATGCTGTGTTAATGTTATAGGTATGGGCTCAGTGCTGTAACAGCCTACATGTGGTTCAGGCTGTTCATTGCGAGGAAACCTTTACTGTAGCAACACCACAGAGTGGTCCAGTGACACGGAACACCGGCCAAACCGTCAACAAGCCTGTGTATTGCCTGTGGCTGCAAATCTTTCAAAATAAGCAGAATGGTGTAAACAAATGTATTTCTACGCTCAGCTGTAATGTATTTGTCATCTATTAAAACAGTTTGAAAAATTAAATGCAGCTGTTACTGTAGGTGAAACTCATACCTTCTGATCTCAGAAGAATGGATGAGTGACAACTATCCTTTAGTAAGGCACTTATGTGTATGACATAGTGAACATAAATACCAAAAATTTAGTTCTGACTGCCTTAAAAATTGCAAATTTTATCATACGATGCACTGACATTTTGATATCTGCAGTATCATTGTCAGATCTGAGACACACAAGTGTCACGTCCTCCACTGGTGACAGTGCCAGGAATGAAAAACAGATCTTTCGATTAAGGCATTAACCTTTATTAAAACGGACCTTTAATTCAGTCTTCGTGCTCGTGTATGGAATTTTCTCTGCGATGGCCCTTTAAATCATTGCGCGTGTTTGACAATTAGCGTTTATATCCTGTGAAATTAAATAATGTGCATTGTGTTGTGAATAAATCAGATATATTTCAGTTCAAAAAAAGATTTAGTAGAAATGTTTAGTGCCTACATGCAGGAAGTTAATATAAAAGTTTTATAACTTTCAATTTATTTTACTTATGTTTCTGTTTCGGACCTGATGTATACACAGGAAATTTCAGCTTCAAGATTTGTGGAGTTATGCCTTGGTGTATTAGTGTAAGGAAAATCATCTTACTTCACACACACACACACACAGACCATACTTTCTCAAAACTTCACTAACAACTTTTTTCTTCACACCACTCGCAGTTCACACGCGACATTTTAGCTGCGTCGCTGTCACAAACCGAGACTGGCCAACCTTTTGTTGAGTGCTGTTCCAGTCTACTGACTTTCGCCATCACTTCCAGTGTGTCTTTCATGAGGAGGAATCGAGAGCCTCTGCATGATATTTCCTTAGTCCGTCAAGGGAAGAGTAACTAAGACAGAGACATTTCAGCAGTTGTCTAAAAATGTATAAAATTCTATTGCCTAAGTAAATGATGTAGTTGCTCGATGCCCCCTGCTTTTTCACTCTCGCTGTCCCAAACCAGTTCAGATGTCCGGTTTCGGGACAGGAACCCAGCTCTCTTACACACAGACATCGCAGACTGCTGACTCAGAAACGAATATGCAGTCCGGCTTATTATTACAAAGTTGGAACAAGTGGTAACACATTGAAATGCCATATTATTTCAGCTGGTTTATCACTACTATTTATAGATCAGTCTGTTTATTCCTATATATCAAAGTGCAGTTGGAATTATAAGCCCAGTGGAGTTTGCCAAAGAGGCTTCTCACATCCAGTATACGAGTAAGTTATGGGAAAATCATGACCTCACAATGTAGCCAGTAATTACCTATATTTATTTGTGTGGGCAAATTTATGCATCCTGTTTACCCTATTTTTCAAACCGTCCTTCTGTAATGGACCAGAAACTGAACTGAAATGGAAGATTGGCACACAAAACCTATATAATAGTTGCATTTTACAATATACAGACACTTGGTGCTTAGTCCCTTTTAGAAGTAATATACCTTGCAACTGTACACACAATGTGCGTCTCTGTTGTGACTATAAAAGGAACTGTGTCATATATCGGTCACCAAATTACGTAATTCTTTAGTTCAGAATGGAGTACACAGCAAGAAAACTGTTATACGAAGCAGGCCGTCACAAACAGAATTCCTGTAACAGCAATGCTTGTCAGAGTGATTGAGGCTTCAGATTGGAATGCATTGACGAAGAACTTCAAATGGGGTGGCATGGCTAAATGTTTCTTCAGAAGGAAATGAAAACAAACATATAGTGGTTTCAAAGATTACAGACTGGCTAGAAATTTGGTATTCATGAGGTTCATATGTACATAATTGGGTAAGGGGGCCAGAGAGTGAATCTGACCACAAACCACTATATAACGTGGAGATAACGAGTGGGGCTATAATTCTAAGCCTATACATGAGTGAATGGGGCATTTAAATGGCTGGCGATTTGGTGCATTTGTAAGATGCCGATTTAAAAGGATTCGGTGCGTTCATTGGATAAAGGTTAAAGAAGTTCATAATTTTGTGAATTGTAATTCATGAGCCACATCGTATCACAAATTAACAATAAATGAATAAAGGAAAAGAAATATAAGTCCTTCAAAATCCTCATTCTGTTATTTGCCAACATGACAACCTACTTTAACCTTCTGACGCCTAATGTCAACTATAGTGGTCATACTGCATCGCTAACCCCTAAATTTGCATTTTATGTATTTATTCAACAAATATAGGTACTGAATATTTTAAACATGGTATATACTCTCCGTTTTTTTCTCTTCAAAATGCAGTTTATTTCATAATTCTAACGTATTTGGTTCCTGTATTATTCACAATACAGGGTGTGCTAAAATTGAAAAAATAATTCCGGCGCCAAAAAATGATGCAGTTTCTTCAGTCTTCAACATTCATCCAAATTGGTCTAGATCAGACTGAAACAAAAACATGATAGGGGCAGATTGCATGAAACTTTATGCAGTGACTAAGCCATACACCATAGCATTTTTATGAAAAAGAAAATTAACTTTGGTTGGAACACCTCAAAAGAAGGGATGGCTTAGAAGACCTTGATGGTAGGATGACAATGGAGTCCAAGTTTATAAAAAAGGACTGGAGGCTGTGGACTGCATTTTCTGTCCCATGGCAGGGACCAAAGGCAGGCTGATATGAACATAGTAATGTACATCCTGGGTCCAGAAAATGCAGGGTATTTCTTGATTAGATGAAATATGAGATTCTCAAGGAATCTGCTCCATGGAATTACTCAGAAAATTAACTTGCATGATGTGTGATTCTGAGAGCGATACCAGTATCCTTGCAGGATGTGATGCCATGTAGTCACTCCTGTAGATATCCTCTGCAGACAAGACAAGACAGAAGCTGGTGGAATGAATGTTTGTCTCTCCATTACATTAAAATCTTAATAACATCAACCTTGGAAGACTCAATAAAATTTAATTATATATTTGTATATACGTACAATATACCGGTAACATAAAATATGTTAAAAGTCCATAAAATTCTACATAATAAGCATCTAAAATTTAATTGAAAGTTCCATCTAGAATTATGTTAATAAAAATAGAAAGATTAAAATTCTATCTTTGGACAGACCGCTTAGAACCTCCCGCCCTGGTAACAAGTGGTGGTGTTTCTTTGGCAAGACTCAATCAGACAGCAACGAAAACAACATCTATGAGCCCTCAATGACCCCTACCATACATTTGGACTATGCACTGCATTGTGACCCGTTTTTTTCTACACACACCTAACTTGTGCTTCTGTCATACAGTAAAACCTTGTTAATTCAAAAAAGCCTCGTTCACAGTGCCAGTCTCCTTCTGAAAATAAGATAGTGTATACATTCCAATGTGGTTTCTTAAGAATGAAATTAATTTGTATCTGAAGCAATAATGAAGCCCAGTAAACTTCAAATAACTCAGAATTATGTAATACAGATTTGTATACAAATGTTATGCAGACTTTTGCAAACATATTGTACTCTCTTGGAACTTCCCCTGAAGCATTGACAAGGTCATATAGAAGGAGTGGCTGCCAGGTGAGATAGGAAGACATGGGAATGACAGGCTAATTACCAGGACCAGGCACACCCAAAACAGATGCGATTTCTCACTTCAGTTATTGAACTGGCTAGGGTGGTAGTCACTAACCAATAATAATCTCCCATCTGTCACATGCTGCATGACATCAGGTTCATTGAGTGTCATTAGTGAGTCCTTTTTTGATGATAGTGCATATAGCCTGCAGGTAAGAACAGTCAAAAACTGAACAACTTCATATTATGAATTCCAAAGCTTATGTTTTTTGGCCCTGAACACTCTGAATTAGCAAGGTTTTACATATACATTAACTACATGATATTTGGCACATGTAATGGAATGCAAAAGATGGCTGCAAATCTGTAAGAATGTAATAATGCGACAGCACATGGCATGCGAGGGAGAACACAATGAACATTTCTTCTGGGGAAGAATGCAGCACATGTCAGGAAGTCTCGATGCTGCTGACAAAGTGTGCGATAAGTGTCTTGTTACTGAGACTCAAACTGATAAAACACTGTACCAGAATGTACAGTTTAGCAACTAAACATATGTAGGTGGGCTGATAAGTTTTGCCTCCACTGTAATATTTTTATTTACATTAGACATATTTGGATAAAACCGGTTCTGTGTAGTCACATGGTATCTCTCTTCCATCACACTTCACCTTGAACACACAGATGCTTACAGTCCTCACCCAGTGCACATCGAAATGGAAGATTTATCTGGCGTTCGGTTCAAACAGCGCGCTGTTATTGAATTCTTAACCGCGTAAAAAGTTTGTCCAATTGAATTTCACAGACAAATGCAAGCCGTTTATGGTGGTCAGTGTGTTGATGTGAGTACAGTAAGACGCTGGGTAAGGTGATTCAAAGATGAAGAAATGAGGCAAGCAGATTTGAGTGACAAAATGCGAAGTGGAAGGCCTGTGACTGCAAGTGATCAGCTTCATCAAGATCACGTTGAAAAACTGATCCACAGAAATCGTCGCATCAAACAAAAAGAAATTGCCGTTGCATTAGGAATTTCTAAGGTTCAGAATGGGATACATTATTGGTGTTCATGGATTCCGAAAAGATTGTGCCAGGTGGGTACCGCGCATGCTGTCTGATGAAATGAAAGCTGAAAGAGTTTGGCTTTCTCGGAAACTCCTGGAACGTTTCGAAAAAGAAGGTGAGGACTTCTTAAAGAAGATCATTACAGGTGATGAAACTTGAGTCCATCATTATGACCCTGAGAACAAAAGGCAGTCCATGGAATACCGCCATAAGGAATCATCTCAGCCGAAAAAATTCAAAACACAGGCCCTGGCTGGAAAGGTCACATTGACTGTTTTTTGGAATTCAGAAAGTGTTGTTCTTGCAGACTTTCTTGGAAAAGAAACAACAATAAACTCTCAATGTTACACTGGAAATCTTACTGCATTAAAAAGAAGAATCGAACATATTGGAATAAGAAATGAAACACTTCTTCAACACGACAACGCAAGGCCTCACACAAGTGCAGCAACAAGAGATGCAATTCAGCACCTGGAGTTTTGAGTGCTGCTGCATCCACCATACAGCCCAGATCTGGCTCCAAGTGATTTCCACCTGTTCCCAAACTAAAGGAACACTTGAAGGTCCAGCACTTCAGCTGTGATGAAGAGGTGACATCTGCAGTGAGGAAATAGTTTCAAAAACACAACACCAATTTTTTTAAGGATGGATTTAAAAAACTAGTGCATCGTTGGCAGAAGTGTACTGAAGTGCGTGGTGATTTTGTAGAAAAATCATTATGCAGCTCTGAAAATAACTGATGTAATTTCTTTTTTTGTTTCATTAAAATATCTTTTCCCATTCATTTTCTATTTAAGTGGAGGCAAAACGTATCAGCCCGCCCTTGTATCATCTCCTGCGAATATAACGAAGTTAACGTACGGCACGTATAATGAGGAGAACCTGCTGCATCCAGTTTCCAGTGACTAAGCATTGCTGAGAGTTAAACTACATCATCAGAGTACTCTTGACATACACCAAGATGGTAAGAAATAACAACACACAACTACAGCTACACTAGTTGTGAAGCAATGGACAAGCAATGGGATGTTTCTCATTTGCTCAGTCCACACAACTGGGTGCCAGGTTCCTTGGTATCAACATATGGCAGTCACTGTGTACAGCAAGGCTATTTATTCTAGTACACCACAAGACTCCTTCCTCTGCTCCACATGTGGACAAAAAAAAGGAGTCGTGAATCTTCTTCTGTATGTGGTTTCATAAAATAGTTAATATTCTCAAACGTAAATATCATTAAAATGTTTTGAAGTTTAATTTTAGATTCTAAATATATCTGGCACAACAAAGTTTAAAGCCACAGGTGTTTGGCCTACACAAACTGTGACCCATATGTGTTTGGCCTGCACAAACTGTGAACCATTGGCATTTTGCCTACACTAACCATCAACCTACCCAAGTTGGCCCACTCAAGATAGCAACCTAATAGCCATGGTATACAGTATCAGAGGAAGAGCAGGTTTTTGAAAGATTACAGATCTCAGTACAGCTGGGTATAACTATGTCTCCGCGTACCAGGAAGTTGCAACTCAGTGATACCAGTGAATAATTCGCCTTCAGATTTCTCTCGAATGTGAATTAAAATTCATGATGTATTTTCACATGATACTGCACCATAGCTCCTGCTGCCCTAATAGTCAATAGAGCTGGGTGCAGAAAACATTAATCATTTCTTCTTATCCTTTCTACCAGCAGTTTTGTTGGCACTGCTGAGCCGGTTCTCACCAACAGGTGGCACTGTGGCACGCTGGTCCTCCATTCGGCCGGACTGCAAGCGCATGATCAGAGAGAAAAAGTCTTCATCTGGGACAGTTGGCCCGTGTGTGGGTGGACGTGTCTCAGCATCTGCGTCTGTGTCTACAGGAAGAGAGCTCCTTTGGTCCTCCAAACGTGACCCCTACAAACAAACACTTGGGTCACATACCATGTGACACCTCACATTTCATGTCACAATTGAACAACATGGCAAAATGCCAGACCTTAGGTTCCCACAGCGATGAACTTCGAGGTCTCTGGTCTTCTGTTATGTTACACCATGTTGCAGGATTAACAGGTCCTAACATTTTGAAGAAACGTCGAGTTATGCAAGAATACTTAAGTTTTAGAGGAGTCCACACCCTTTAAGGCAAAGGCACTAGGTTCCTTCCATACCTTGAAATCTGTTAACTATGCCACACAACGTAACATCCCAGAATAGAATCCTCGACATGGCAACCATTCATATGGTATCTCATACCCAGCAACATACGGTATCAAAATTGGAGAGGGCATGATCCAAAAATCAGTAGACAGGTTATTCATGTTAACTACAGCCTATTAACTTAGCAGCTTAAGTAAACTGAATCATATTACAGACAAGTACAGCTGAAAACTGGAACTGTCTGACAATGTTCAGCGAGTCTCACGTAACAAAAAATTCTTTCATGACAGAAGAGCAATGCATACTTTTTAAGGTGACTCATCCTTCTTGTGCTGTTGACCAAATACATATATTTCCCAGTATACATACACAACACCATATGTAAGTTGATTAGGCAAAAAGTTTTGGCTTATTATAAGACATCAACAGGTCTTCTCCTTTAAGATCCATTTCTATTGAACGATTCTTAAAGAAGCCTGATGATGGCTTGTAATAAGCCAAAAATGTTGCCTTATCAACTTATATATGGTGCTGTGTATGACAGTAAACTGGGAAATATATATATATATATACATAAATGTTCAGTAAGAAACTCTTGAAAAGTCCACTCAGAAGATAAGGCACAGTTAGGATGATAATATTAAAATTCATTTAATGTAATCTATATGCCATAAAATAAACTGAATATATTAGTATTTACTTCTAACAAATTGCATCATCAATAATAAATAATCATTTGTCATCTACAATGACCCTCCTACCACTGTGATAAAAAAATACAGTGAATGTTTAAATTAAAAAAAATTTATTGCAGTAAAAGACACATTGCCATTAATCCCCCTCAAAATACTCCCCCCACGCTTCGAACACACTTACCCCATCATTCTTGCCACTTTCTGAAGCAGTCCTGGAAGTCCTCTTTCGTGAATGTCTTTAGTTGCGCTGTAGTGGCTGCCTCGATGTCCTGATCGATTTATAACATTTACCTTTCATGGTCATTTTGACTTTGGGGAAGAGCCAGAAGTCACACAGAGCCAGATCCGGTGAATAAGGTGGATAAGGACACACTGTAATATTTTTGACAGAAATTGCCGTACCAAAAGCGATGTGTGACACGGAGCGTTGTAATGATGGAGGATGAAACCGTTTGCCCATTTCTCAGGTTGTTTTATATGCACATCGTTTCTTAAACACTCTAATAAGCCCTTATAATATTCAGAGTTCACCGTAGTGTTCCTGGATACAAACACAGATAGCACAATTCCATCAAGGTCAAAAAACACAATCATCATCACCTTGATGTTGAATCTTGATTGACACACTTTTTTTGCACGAGGAGAACTGGGTGATTTTCATTGAGAACTCTGAACCCTGGTCTCTCATAACCATAGACCCAAGTTTCAACTCCCGTGATGACATTTCCTAAAAGCTTGAATCTGAAGTGGCACGATCGAGCAACTCCAATGAAATTGACAAACGCTGTTGCTTTTGTTCGACCGTCAAAACATGTGGAACAAATTTCGCACTCACGCACCTCATGTTCAAATCTGTTGTTAAAATGTTTAGAACAGAAACATAAGAGATGTTCAGATCTTCAGAAATGTCCCTAATAGTCAATCGCCTGTTTGATCGAATCATTTCGCTTACTCTCTCGACATGCTCTTGGGTTTTTGATGTTGAAGGACATCCCGATCTCTCCTCGTCTTCATGGTCACTGCAGCGTCACCATAAACCAATTTTAACATTCCGTGTGTTTCTTTAGCACTTTTTTGCAGTTAGAAACAAAATTTCATGTTAATGCATTGTTCGTGATCCACGATTTACGGCACACTTTAAAACACGCCTTCTCTCAAACCGTAGCTCACAACTGACTGACTGCACCGAACACGTTGAAACTTGTCACACACTGTTACTAAGGTTCGATACGCCGCTTCCCATATTGAAGATCCCTGCCTTTACGTTAGATCGCACTCGGCGGCAGCATTCACCGTACTTTTTGATCACACTGGTACATGTTTCAGCCTCAATAAGGCTGTCTTCAGGGGGGGTTGTATATGAAGGAATAAAGAATACAACAATTTCTGTCAAACGTGTGCATGTGCAGAGTTAAAATACATTATTATCAATTAAAATAAATTTTAAGTGATAATATTGCACTTCACATTACTCATCTCTCATTTGTTTTGGCTTATATACCAACACCATACTGAGGATCTTTTTAGTGTAATACAATTATCTGGTATAAGCATAAGTGGTGGTAGGACACACCTGACACCTCATCAGCATTTCCAGGAATGTATCATCTGGAGCAGTGTTTCCATCACCACCTCGGCCTGCAGCAGACAGTCTCTGCAGCATCTGTGATTGTGTGGGAGGATGCAGTCCAGGCAAGTGGGGCAACGCGACACGCTGCTCATCCATCCGCTTACTCTGCATGCCAGCTATCAGGTCCAGCAGATCATCCTGCATGGCTACCAACAATCACAATAAAATCCAGTGGTCATTCTTCATATTAGTTCAAAAGTCCCTGCCGTGGCTAGAACTCCCTATCTCACATAACATACCCTCTCTATAAACCATAACTGGTTATGCTGTTCCTGTCCATGCATGAAGGCATATGGGGGGAGCAGAGGTACAATTCCACTCATTCTTAACCGCAGCACTAGATAGAGGTGAGTGGTCAACCACTTTGGCCCTGGGGAAAGAGCCCCTGGTAACCACTGACGAGTTGGCTGTGTGGACCCTAGAGCCAGTCTGGACATTTTGGAGAGGACAAAAATCTCCCACCCCCACCAGGATTGAAACTGCTGATTGACCAGCCCATGGACTAGACACTGTACTAGTTATGCTACCCCAGCTCCAAAACATTATCCAACTCACAGCAAAGTCTGACTACATCAAGGGTCACACACCACTGCTATAGTGCAGTAACACTACAACAGAACACAACATATCCCAGCATAATCTGAACAAAATGTGTAAAGCAGGATAGTTTTTTTTTGTAGCAAATCCTGCTATCAGACAGCAGTAATGGTTACCTAATATTAATAACACATCTGCTCCTGCTCACAACAGGCCAAGTCCCCAAAAAATTATGCAAGAAAGTACAATACTTAAAAGAGTTTTGACAAAGGTACATCAAATGTATTCTTACTTGGCTTCTGCACTTTATCACCCCCTCTCCCCCAACCCCCCCTCTCTCTCTCTGTGGCACTACAGCCTCAACTGGTCCCAGGCCACCTAATTTTGAGGTTTCTAGATCACATTCTTCTATCACCTAGCATTCCAAAAACAATATTAGTTGACAGATACAGTATAGAAACCAAGCACTTCTGCAAGAACATAGTTCCTACGAGATCTACTGATGACACATTAGTTAATAACGAGATTACTGTCTTATGGGACATGATGCCATGCAGTATGGTAAGTGGGTTCAAACACTTCAGTGGTATGCCTTCAACCCTGGGTACTTGTGTCCTGAGGATGGATGCAGCATGTCCCTCTGAAACACTGGAACCAAGCTACCAGACTCACAGTGTCACATCACTGAAGATCGCAATCCCAATTACTTCTCATTCAGATAGTGATGATGACATTTAGACCATGATGTATGCTCACACCAGTCCTTTCCTGCAGCAATACGAAAGCAACCCACAAACAAAACAAAAAATTAATTTCTGAACGGATGCCTGAAAATAAGGAAGTGCTGTGAATTACATTCTGATGCATGGAGATCTTACCATTGGTCTTGCTGTTGGCTGCATTGCTGTTGTTCAGTGGCATCATTGGCTTAATACTGGATGCTGCGTTGTTGTTATGATTGCTCTTTGGCACCAAATTAGTGTTCTCTTTGTTCTCTGTTATCGTCAGGGAACAACGCTGATCATCCATCCGCTTAGACTGGAAGCGTGACAACAAGTCGAAGAAGGACTCCTCATCGTCTAAATGCTCGCCCTGGGACAGGCATTTCAATTGAATAGTTAAGCCTCAATACGTCAAGTGATCACTCCAATTCACTAAACAGGTATGTGCCACATAACGACGTTTCAGTTGACAGACCGCATATACAACAGCGGTCCCATAATATTATAATATAATATTATAATACTTACCATTGTGTTACAATTGCCTACAGTATTCAGTACAGTAACATGCTGTACAGGTTTGTAGCCTGGGAGCAATAGGCTACACCATATAGCCTAGGTGTGTAGTAGGCTATACTGTACTATCTAGGTTTGTGTAAGTACATGTTCCTACAACGACAAAATCGCCTAATCAAGCATTTCTCAGAATGTATCCCTGTCGTTAAGCGATGCATATCTGTACATCAGCAAACAAAGGTAAAAGGCAAAGTTCACCCTGTAACCTGCCACGAAGGCAAAGAGGTAGAGTAAAGGTACAGCTTTATGCTTTAACTATGGCACTAAGTTCAGGTGGTTGCTTAACATCATGCCCCAACCCCTTTAACTCCAGGAAGTTGGCAGTGCCCTGTCACTGACCATTATCTAAATTGCAGACCTTCTGTTCCCACACAAAGTTCAATGTTTTATTCTAAAGGAGGCAGCAGTCTCCTATAAAATGCTGGTACCTATCTGTCAAACTATATGGCATCACACTGCAGGTGACCATAATCTCGTGTGACTATAAAGTAGTTTCCTACTAACCATAGGACAACAGACATAACCATGAACCTGTCATACACGTACCTTTGCACTCTCTGCAGCGACAGCGTTCGAACTAGCCAGGTTCTGTGCTCCTGTCACTGCCTCTATGTCACCAGGTAATGTGTCGGCCCTCTGCTTGCCATCAGGAGTCAGCTGCAGCAGTACAAACATAGGAGCTAATGGTCCAGCACATCACACGCTCAAAACAGCATGCCAGAACCATCACCACGGCAATATGTTTCATGCAAGATGCGCAGCCAGCCCTTTTGTCACATTCACATACAACTAAAATAATTGGACTCTTATCCTCAATTCTAAGTAGTAAAGGTCTGTATTTAAGAGTTACAGTTAACTGACCCACTGCCTCCCATGTGTAACCAAATGTGTTTCAATAACAACCGGGCCTTAAATTAGTCATGCACTTGTACACCATCTGTGAACTAAGCCACACAGATGCAGCATTATACACATACAGAAACATGTCTGCAACAATCAGAATCATGTGTCATGGGACAAATGACAACTCAAACACAACTAAAATGCAGCACTGCTGAAGTCATCACTATAATTGAACTCTAAAGACATCTACTTCTATAAGTACTGACTTCACCCATGGTTTCTTCCCTATTTTTTCATTTGAAAATAAAAAATTAGTTTAAATAATAAGATAACACATATCAATGTAATACTATATGCAGCTGATGTATGCCTATTTAATGCCAGAACATATCTGTGGACTTGATGATGCCTGAACACGAGAACAGAACACAGAACATTTGCTAGGCTCATGCCATAGACAAAGCTCTGACTTGATGTCATGTCATGTGGTATTTTTACCAATATTCTATGCCCAAACAATGCCACACCAATTAACCATAAACATGTAAAAACACACCGTAGTTAGTAATTACTGTAAAGTAAAGCAAAGGTAAAGGTCACCCTATAACCTGCCATGAAGGCACAGAGAGAGAGAGGTATAGCTGTACTCTTACATTAATCTTGGCAGTAGATAAGGGTGGGTGGTTCATGCCATGGTCTGGCCACTTTACCCCCAGCAATGACTTGGTACCCATTTTGCAGAAGGCTGGGTGGACCCCATGGCCATTCGGACAGGTGCGCAAAATCTCGCCCCCAGCGGGATTTAATCCTCGGACTATCTAACCCATAACAACTTGCTATTCCAATTACACTAACCCAGCCTATATACTGTACTGACCCAAATACAGGACCAATTCTTTTTTTTATAATTCATCAACTGAAACAGCAGGGGGTCAACTTATAACTGCACACAAAGTTACCTATGTTTGGTACATGAAGATTGTTAAGGGAAAATGTCTCATATTCAGGTACATATGGTATTTTCATAGCCTGATAATCACACAAGAGGGCTGAAACATGCAGCCTAGAATGGAACAACAAAATCAAATTGCATATAAGCAAGTAAGTTCATACAAAACACTGGCTGTTGTGTGGATGGATTAAAAATGACACCACATCTTTGGCCTCTGGGAGAAGCAAGGCAGATTACTTGAAGAAAGAAGACATTATGCTGCTAAATGCTTTGATTTTTGTATGACCATTAACATGAAATAACATAAAAACTGTGTTAACAAAATGCAACACAGACACCTTTATCATTCAGAAGCGGCAACTTTCAACATTACAGTGCTGCAGCGATAATTACAACAGTGCGCAACGCTTGGCTTGTTGGAATGCGCGTGTGCACAGACACGACACTGCAGACAGACAGCGCAGCTTTAACACAAGCTCTGCCATCACGCAAAAATACGATACTACCATGACAAACTATATTAATACATTTCTTTTTTGAAGAAACTAATTCTTTTGTTAAACTGTGTACAGTAAGTAATATTACCATCTACACAACTCAATTATAGTTTAATAAGTATGTAATCACTAGCACAGGATAGGGATGGATGGACACCAACTAGGGAGGTGCTTATCCTTCTTGGACAGCGGATTCTCATCACACAGCTACATGTTTCAACTGACATGCGGTCACCTTCAGGCAGTACACTTATTACAAGATAACAGTTTCATTCTCTAGCAACATATATTTTTGTTTTTTGAGAATAATATCTCAATATTTACATAAATGCATAAAAATGTACGGCCTAAAATCTTGTAAAAGGAAGTACAATATTAAACTGACAAAATCTACAAAGATTCCTTCTAAATTGTTAGTGATAATGTTAAGAATGGGGTTTTGTGCACAAAATCATCCATTGTAGAATGTTGAATCTGGCATACGCATTCATATTAGTAATTAAGAGCAGAATGAGGAAATTCTTCATCAAGTAAAACTGTGTGTATGTTATTCAGGAGAAGACATGGTAATAAACTCTGCCACAGGGTTTAGAAGAATTTCAGAATCATATCTGAATAATGAGTCATTTTTGTTGTATCACTGCCATCTGCGAATTAGAGATGATCATGTGGTGAAACATTAACAGCAGTATAAGTTTACTAAACACAGATACTATACGAAATGTGTTTGAAGACTGACATGGAGAAATCATCTGTGATGTTAAGCAATATAAATGGAAGAGTTATTGATGACATCTCCAGACAACAGTCGTATCCATGACTTAACTTACCTAACTACAGTTCAGTTGTGTAGATGGTCACACTAATTACATTAAATGATTGGAGTGCCAACACAACAGGATGCACAGCATCAAATTTAACTCTTTGGTTAGTTTCACTTTTAATTTTGGCATAATTCAGAGGAATCTCTGACATCGATTACAGTTACAAATAACAATTAAAGCAACATTCATTATGTCAAACAACTACCACTGCAAGTTGACACCCAGCCTCTTGCCTCCTGTCAGTACAAAACATGCACCTACTTGCCAGTGCTGCCAACACAGGCTGACATAATGTATCACACCTTAAACAAATCCAGCTGTTCCATGCTTTGCCTCCTCACCCTGTATCTCTGAATCCCAGGGGAGGGTTGTCCCCCAAGCTGGGACATCAGCTCCAAACTGTCAGGTGACAAGTCACTGTTAGGCAGTCCCAGCACTTTGCGCAGGTCTGACACATTCATCTGCGCAGTGGCCTGGCCCATTGGGTCTCCCAGCTGAAATCAAACAAGTCACAGTTACCAGAACAAACACAATTCACAAGGCGACTCATATACAATTAATGCCAAGACAAGATGCACAAACCTCTTTTGATATTTCCAGATGTTTGCTTGCAAAGTACAGTGCCTTTTCATGGTTGCCCATTGCAGAGTGAGCATTGCCCAAGCTCCAGCATGCTCGTCCTGTTGACACACATTATTCATATTGCTCTCTGCCATTACAACAGATCAACAAACACTTTGAAGATAAACACAATACATTTATTGAAGTACTGTTACACCCTGCATTACTGCTGGCTCACAGTCACCTGTCACCCTCTTGCCTCATACCGCATTTCAATACAAGAATCTGACGCTACACACAGGCAAAGAACAACACTACATTTCTGAGTTTTTTTTTTTTTTGTTATACTGTGCATGTTGTCAAGTCACTCAATTATTTTACCAACCACTGCACTTATATAAATTTATAAACTTTACACATTTAGACATTAAAAAAGCTCCGACATGTTTCGGTCCTAGGACCATCATCAGGGAGCTATATCGTCCTTGCTAAAGTTACACTATTAAAAGTCATATTAATTTCACTGTTCCAGTTGGTTTTGTCGCAGCATGCCGTGTTGTGTTGTGTTGCCAAGAGTGCACTGTTATGGATGTGCGTTCTGTGTTTAGTGCCGTGATACTGTATCACGGCACTAAACACAGAACGCACATCCATAACAGGGCACTCTTGGCAACACAACACAACACAACACGACATGCTGCCACAAAACCAACTGGAACAGTGAAATTAATATGACTTTTAATAGTGTAACTTTAGCAAGGATGATATAGCTCCCTGATGATGGTCCTAGGACCGAAACATGTCGGAGCTTTTTTAATGTTTTAATGAGTAAATTTTATAAATTTATATAAGCGCAGTGGTTGGTAAAATAATTGAGTACATTTCTGGGCTTCAAAATTTATCCTCTGCAACCACTACTGTCTTGGTAATGAAATGTGGAACAGAGGGAAAACAGATTCATTATGAGGGAACATCACACGCAACATTCTGGTTGCTAATCTTCAAAGGAAGAGACCATTCACAAGACCTAAGCATACACTGGATAATAATATTTAAAAAAAATTAAATCAATAAATGGTATACATGTGCACTAGTATGTTGTGGATCAGAACTGGGTCCACTGGCAGGCTTTGTCCAAGCATTAACGTATCTTCTAAACCGAAAGATCTCCATGGGACCCAATATCAAAGAACTGTTATCAGGAACATAATTTTACCATCAGGGAAAACATACCGTAACACAAGAGCTTCTAATGTTTTCAAATTGGGAAACACGTGGAAGACATGAGCACTGCTGAGATCAGGTACTTCAAATGCATGTCATACATAGCATGTAATCATGCAACACAGTAGGTACGGGAAAGTTTAAGACATCCCTGTGTTCAATAAATCAAGCCAACCACCACACTGTGAATAAGATACAGCAGCTCCATTCTTTCCCAACATTTTGGCTTCATGCCCAGCCACCTTTACCCAAGGTTAATGCACCAGCATCCAATGGATACAGACTGAGTGTACCCTAGAGCCAGTCCACACACTCGGCAGCAGACAAATATGTGCCCTACCTGAAACAAAACCCCAAATCTCCAGTAGCCTAACCAGTACACCAACTGTTTGGCAGACAAAACGAAATGGAAGAAGAGTAAAACAAGAATTCAGAATGGTGGGGGAAAAGGGGGGGGGGAGGGAACAGATGGAGTAGAGTAGAAATCAAAGCCAGACTGTGAGAAGTGGAAAGCTTTTTGTCAAAAATGTCTCTAAACCAATGGGTAAGGAATAAAGTAAGTACCAATATCTTGACAGTACAATGAAACATAAATAAATGTTCAGCTGAACTAAAATCTATCACTACATTCAGTTGAAGCATACCTTCACCCACACGGTCCATAAGTTGCTGTGCAATTATGAGATGTCGCAGGTGATACTCCACAGCCATCGGGTAGTCACGCAACAGTGTGTACGTGTTGCCCAGACTGTAGCAAGATTGGGCCTCCACTGCTCGATCCCCGAGCTCCTGTGCCAGTACCAAGGTGCGCCTACAATATAAAATAATACCTCACAGACCGTGCCAAAGTTGTTCCTCACACTGCAACACAACAACATGACAGCACATACTTGTAATGCTCTGCAGCTGCTTCAAACTCTCCCAGGAAAATGTGCGAGTTGCCCAGGTTGCTGTTGGCACGTCGTTCTGCTGCCCTGTCCCCAAACTCACGAGCTATCTTCAACCTCTGTTAAAACAATCGAACTGAAAATATCTTCTTTATGTTTTGTTGACCGTGCATCTTATTATAATCTTTGTAAATAACCAACTTGACGGATAATTCTTTTTTTCTTATATTTGTTTATTCCAATTCTCTACTTGTTTAGATGGAACTGCAGTTCTATCTAAACATGTGTACCACACGGTCACCTACATAGAGGGACATAAACCAGAGTTCGTATTGATACAATTGACTCTCCTGATGATGGAGCACTTGGTTGCTCGAAACATGTAGAGAAATGGAATAAAGAAATATAAGAAAAAGAATTGTGCGTCAAGTTGGTTATTTTACAAATATCGAAAATATCTGTTCAGTGGGCAGCACGGCCGTTCATATGTGGAACGTCCTGAACTGAAACCTCGGTTTCACAGACCAGCTATCCTGACTGAATTATTTCACACTTTTCATCACTCCCTCCACAAAAGTGCCACAACTGCACCTCCAAATAAGTCGCAACATCTTCCTTCCACATCCTTTCCAATTCACTATTGGCCACCATCCTCTGATTAGACACAACATGCTATATAAGCTGTTGAAAGCATCGACTCTTCAAGCAAGAGTTAAGTGTGTTATTTAACGATGCTGTCAGTTGCCAACAGCATATAGTGTCAGTGATAAAAGAATAAATGAGCATGCAACACCAGTGGAAAGATACTGACGGAGGCAAATGAAGTACTTTAGAGAAAAATCCATCCCAGTGCCACTTTGTCCACCATAAATCCTACGTGGACAGGCCAGAAATTGAACCTGGGAGTTCACGGTGAGAGGCCAACAACTAGCTGCCTCAGCCACAGTGCAGCCCAACTTTCAAGCATGATGGTTAAGTAAATACCACTGCAATTTGCGCTCCCACCTCACAGAAACACTGAATCTAAATTACAAAAACAAATCACTTCATGCTGCTCAGAGAATTAACTGCCATTTATTTTGAGAATCATATAAAATTCACAAATACACTCTGTGGGTAAACTGCAGTTTTTTAATGTTTAAGAAAGCAGTACATAGTTGGCATTGTGATGAAACAGTTACAGCCATCCCATTATAAACCTCGACAAGCCCTTAGGGCTCCAGGAGGTTGAGGCTTCCAGAATTTCTAGACAATCAGCACATGAAGGTGGAAAGTCTGTCAGCCCTACGCACCGGCCGCCTTTACACTCTAAGATACATCCCTCGTACTCGTTTCTGTTAGTGGGTGATTCGACCCCAGGGCCACACTGTGGCCAGAAGGACCGAGTCTACGAAAAAAACACAATGACCCCAACGTGAATCAAACCCGCAACCTTCTGACTTGTAGCACATAGACTCAACCAACTGTGCCACCATGTACCCTGATGAAATAGTTAAAAAAAGGTTATGCAGTCCCATTACAGGCCTTGAGTGACCCAGAGGATGCCAGGATGTTAAGGTTCGAAGATTACATGACAACGGCATAGGATGGTGGTAAGTTTGTCAGCCCTACGCACCGGCCGCCTTTAACCCCAGGAAATGCTCCTGGTACTCATTTCTGTTAGAGACTGAGTCGACACCAGGGCCACAGAGCAATCAGAAGGATTATGTCAATGAAAAATTCCAATGACACCATCTGGAATCGAACAAGCGACCTTCCGATTTGTAGCACAGCACCTTAACCACTGTGCTACCGCAGTCCCCAATGAAATAGTTAAACAACCCTGAAATAAACAGAATATATCAATAAATGAGTAGATTATCACCCCCATGACCCCATCCTGCCCAAAACACTGTCCCACCCTATGCAGCTCACCTCCTCATGGTAATGTATTGCCTGCTGGAAGTTTCCCAGCAAGTAGTGCGTGTTGCCAAGATTACCACATGCTCGCCCTTGAGCAGCTCGCTCATTCAACTCTCGCATCAGTTCCAAGTTCTCCCTGCAATAATGCAGAAAAACAAGATGATTTGCTGGCATAACTTCTTTCCCAGAACACACAACACGTTTTGTGTTCTGCTTACATTTCATACAGTGATGATATGGCACACTCAACACACATCATACACTCACTCATAATATTTTACAGCCTGTTGAAGACAAGACCTCACATCTTCCGGAAATTCTCCTGGATCCTGCTGCCCCACTCGTCCTATGTGCTTGCCTTTGGCATGATACACATTACCAAGATTGTAAAGTGCTCGCCCCTCACTGAGCTGCAAACAAAAAAAAAACCCACGCTCCAGCTGCAGTTTACACAATGCTCCAATCAACAACAGGCAACCTATCACAGTTCTACAGCCATGGAGTACTATAAAGCACAAACAACAGAACCATATGCACCTTATCTTTAAGTTCTCGTGAGATTTCCAGGTGTCGCTTACAACATATCATGGCTTCATCAAACTTCCCCATCACTTTAAGTGTGTTGCCAAGGTTACCACTTGACTTGGCCTCTCCCAGTTTATCACCCATCGTTCTGCAACAAAAACATGACACTTCATTGTATCCCTTGCAAAATTTATCTTACAATTGCATATAGCAGAAATCCAGTTAAATTGACTTCCATGTCACTTCTTTTAAACACTGAATGAAGGTGTTAAAATGATGGTATTAATTTGGTAACAACAAGACAGTTCTGTAAACAAACATCTCATTGTACTGGAGCATCAGTATGGCAAGACTCAATTCAGTTTGCATAAACTTTCGAACTGTGTAAACAAATGCACCGGCATACAGCTGCTGCACATTTCATATTTTTCATTTGACAATTCAGATTACTTGGTGATCAAATGGCCTGGTGTAATAACAGAGAGCCCAGGTCATATTTCAGAGACATCTCCATCAAATATTGACCAATCACTGACTCATCAGGAGTTCTTCCTGCTTTTCCTCAGCCCCCCACATGTAAATTGCAAAACGAAACCTCAATCTGACCAATCACTTCCTTCCAAATCCTTTACAGTTCATCAATCATTCTAATATTTCAGTACTACACAAACTTGAATTACTGATAGCATCAGAAAAATTCCACAAAAGTCACTACCTGAACAACATCTGGCCTCTCATAAAAGGATTCTATGCCCTTACCTAGCTGATAGGAGCACAACATGAACAAATGCATAAGATCAGAAGTTGTCATGACAGTTATCTTTTGGGAACTGGTGCTATGTGTTTTGGTAAATGGATTTCTACATTGTGGAAGCTCATGCTGCCTCCATTATCTATACAGAATAAACAATGATAACAAGGTAGTGGATTGTGTTGAACGTGTAACTGAATACATTACACAATAAACAATGACAAAGTAAAACCTTTTAGGCTCACTTCTGATAAAAACAATATTTCTGGTAAAAGGTCAATTGAAAAGGTGAAAAACATCACCATGAAAACTTTCCAGAATATGCAGGTTTCATAAAACATATCTTACTAAAACTCTAAACACATGTCAAATAAACCAAATTATTGGCAGTAACGCCAACAGAGCACAACCACACAAAGAATGTTCAATAACTATGGTTCCATGGGTCATAAATATTAAATGAAAAGTTATTACAAAATTAAATAATGCTCATTTATTCCACTAGAAAACCATTATTTTTCAACAAACTCCCCAAGCACACTGATGCATTTTGCCCACTTTCACACAGGTTTAAAAATTCCAACCCAGTATAAATCAGGCTCTTGCATTCACAGCCAACTTCTGTACAGTGAAAACAAATAATTCCAATGCCGTGGATACCAGAAATGCAACCAGAAACATGAGCAGTGCAGCAAAGTAACAACTCCACTAGCAACAGACAGACTGCATGCATACTGAAAAAGTAAACTGGATTTGAGGTCTTATGGTAGCAGTTATGAAGAGTGGGACTTTCTGGGATTCAAAACAATCTTCTCAGGCTGACAGCCACATCAGGTGTTTTGTATCAGCTATGTTTCAGAGCAGACTTTATTGAATTCTGTTGCTGTGACAGCTTCAAGACATATACCTGGGATGTGATGCCATGTAGTACGGTATTAATTTACCAGTGCTTCAGAGGTAACTACGGTCTCTATCTTCATGCAAGAACAGTGAAGATGGTGTCAGTACATTCCTCTGAAACACTGGTAAATTTCTACCAGACTATAAGACATCAAATCCCAGAAGATACAGTATTTAAGTAAATGTAAATTCATAAACACCTACATATTCTGTGGATGCCACAGTTCCCATTACATAGCATGCACATGTAACACATTAACATCAAACTCCATGTAGGCAAAGACCGAGTCTGTTGCAACACACAAACCTTGCAAGAGTAAGGTCATGTTTGTGATACTGCATTGCTTTCACATAGTCGCCCAGGTAGAAATACGCATTCCCCAGCTGGCTATATATGGCACTCAATGTTCGAAGATCATCTGTACCAGCCTGGATTGCAGCCTGGAAGAACGCCACCCCAGCTCGACAGTCTCCGGCCTTACATAACCTCTCCCCTTCTAATGCAAGTTCCAGGCACATGTTGCCCCCATCTCCGGAGCTCTGAAAGGATGCCAAATCATATTTCGAATATTTCAAGTTTATCATAATGTAACTCTGTTTGCTTACACAATATAAGCAGCTGTGCAGCACATATCTACATTCCACTATCTGCAAAATGAAAATGTAATTAAAACACAACTTTCTAGCACGAATATGGTACCTGATTATCGCTGGACAAATTCTCGGCACTTGCACTTACTGACATCTTTGTTGTCAGCTACCTTAGGCCGAATGACTAGGCAGTAACTACTCAAGTTCAAAATTATTACTTTATCATGCCATTTTATTATGACACATAGTTCTTAAATTTAGTACTAATCATTATTCGAGCAACTGTCCGAACAGCCAAGCTTCCCTACTCAGGCCCCAAACACATTTCTGGGCGCTGTCAATTGATCTCGCTAAATCTCGCACATTACAAGCTTAGAAAATGGCGGTAACACACATTTACACGATATAAAACACGAGCGACTTAAACGATCGAAACGAAGACACTGAATACGGTTCGTACGAGAGCCGCGCTCGTCTGGATTATTACGCCGCCAGTAGGGGTAATTTTCTTAACGACGTTTCGGGACAACCTATGGGGGGTCCCATCTTAGGTTGTCTCGAAACGTCGGTAACAAATTTCCCCTACTCGCCGTGTAATAACACAGAAGAGCGCATCCTCATGTACCTGGAGGTGGCAACCTGAAACCACACTGTAGTTTGTATTCTATACCTCCGTATAACTCCCGCGACATGCGCGAGAGAAATGTAGGCAGATACGGGACCTGGTTGGTTGCACACGAGGCGGGACTCGGGCACCATTTTCGCCACATGACCAGTCTGTCTCATGTTTGCACACCGGTGACATCGTTTAAACGTATCAAATGCGGAACGCAACTTTCTCCAACTTTATTTCGAGTTGGCAACAGGAAATTGCAGCCGGACCATGCACAAAAGCGTCCTTCAAAGCTGCGCTGCCACACTGACATGACGTTAGGAAAAATCTTTCCAGGCACTAACAGCACTAAATAATGATAACAGTATAGTGGTTGGAAGCAAAATGACTGATGTAACAGCTGTGGCAGTGGATGAGTGACAGAGGACGACTAGTGGGGAATGACCGATTGTCCTCTCTGCGTGACGGTAGATTTGTGTTGCTCCAGCCATATGCTTAGTGATCGCTTCCGCTTGGGTGGGTGGGGGCGGCGGTTGGATTCGGAAGGTTTAGATCCAGAGTCTCGTATATGATTATTCTTGGTGGAGGTTTCTTCGTAGTTACTTTGAGTCTTTTGTGGGATATCTATTAAATTAGAGGAATCTGTTAATACAGAACAGGAATGTCGGACATAGCCTCAGAGTTTCTCACTGCCATCAGGTATAAAATTGTCAACTGACAAAAAAATTTCCAACTTAAAGAGTACCTCTAATTGCTTCTAACTTACCGCACTATTTTTATTTTTGTTTTTACTTTCAATTTTTATTTGTGTCCTTATTATATTTTATTACACTAAACAATTCGTATTGTCCTTTTCTATTATATTTATCACACTAAATAACCATGTGATTTTTGTACACACTGTGTTGATGTCACCCCTTAATACCAACAAATATCACAACTTCTACATCCGTATGGATTATGTAATCCTGTATGGATCTACGGAAGGAAAATAAATGTTATGATATGATATGATACTATAAATAACATTGGATGTTTTTCGAATATCTTTTACCATGAACCAACTCAGGAACCCTACACAACGCGGCGCTAGTGTCGCTGCCACTTCAACAAATTCGCGTGGCTGTCATGTTGTATTTGAGGTGGTAGAGCACTGAAATGGGCGGTTTTAAGGTCATCCCTAATGGCATAAATTGTGTAGCAAATTTGGCGCTGAATTACGGATTTTCGGGGACGGTCCCCCCAATAAGACATTCGTCCTGGCGTAATTTTGCCCCCCATTTTTCCCAGTTTTTATTTTCCTGAACCAATTCTGTTTTCCTGATAACATTCTGTAGAAAGGGACTTTGTTGGGTCTTCTAAGCGACTTTCCCGACGAAAAGACGTCAGCAGTGTTGCGCATGGGGCGGTAATCTGTACAGAGGTATGTCAGATTTAAAAAAAAAAAGCAATAATGTGACTTGTGAACCATTTGAATTGTTATTTCAACTCTGTCTGATCCCCCGAACAGGTCAACAAACAATGGCCACTTTACGAAAAATGAACACTCGGTGCAGTTCAGGTAAAGTACGCCTTAGAATTGGCCATGAAGACCCAAAAGGGGAATAGAGGTATAGCTTTACTCTTTCTTTAACCTCTGCGATAAATCGAGATGGGTAGTCAACGCAACGCCTCGGACGCTTTAACCCCGGAAAAGAGAGCCGGTATCCATTGTACAGGACGGTGGGTGGGCCCCAGGACCAGGCTGGACGGGTGCGTAAAATCTCGCCCCTATCGGGATTCGATTTCCGGACCATCGAGCCCGTAGCGAGTCACTATACCGACCGAGCTATCCCGGCCCAAATAAACACTCGGTATGTAAAGTAAATACGTACAAAAGGCGTATTTAATCTTTTTTTTTTTTTTGTGGTCACTGAGAGGACAAAGTAGCAGTTCCCTCCGGAGTGCTGGTAGCCCATTACCAGACTACACGGTGTCAAATCGAAGAAGAACGTAATATTCGTGTTCACAGCCACGATTATCTTAAACATGGCATAGGGCAGGATGCTGAGGACGACACGTGGACCTTAGAAGGTCTACGTATGTGGCCATTGGAAAAAAATGCTTAATGGGGAGCTTCGTGTGTTATACCGTTCAGCAAACACGTGGAAACATAATCAAGGCGAATGACATGAGTGGATCACGCAGTAAGCATGCAATAGAAAAAAGAATCATATGATGTTGAAGAATAAAAAACCCAACTAGATGTCACTTGCTACTTTCATTTTCTTCTTAGAGACTCAACATGTTTCGGGCATTAATATGCCCATCTTCAGGAGTTTGCGACTATGTTGTTGAACTACCACACTGGCTGTTAAGTTCGTATCAAAATTTGTTCAGAGGCAAAATACAGCAAGAACAAGTTCGGAGTGAATGCATACTTGCCTGCCCAGCATGTAACACGACCAGAAGTTTGTATTTTGCCTCTGAACAAATTTTGATACGAACGTAACAGCCAGTGTGGTAGTTCAACAACATAGTCGCAAACTCCTGAAGATGGGCATATTAATGCCCGAAACATGCTGAGTCTCTAAGAAGAAAATAAGAGTAGCAAGTGACATCTAGTTGGGTTTTTCATTCTTCAGCTATCACAATAATGCAAGGTCCAATAAACATCAGAATCATATGAAATATGGTCGGAAAACGTAAAGGAATGAGACCATTTGTAAGACCTAGACGTAGATGGTAGAATAATAATAAAACGAATCTTAGAGAAATCTAGTGTGAGGGTGTTGATTAGATTCGTCTGGTTCAGAATAGGGACCAACCACTGGCTCATGTAAACGCGGTAATGAACACTCGGGTTCCACACGATGCGTAGAATTTGTCTACCTAAATAACTATCAGCTTATCAGAAAGAATTGCTCCAGGTGGTTAATTAGTACCACACTGTGGACCACTGGCAAGTTCGAAACTAAACCAAACTCATTTTTCCGTGTTTCAAACACTCGCTGACATCTATCATTTGTGTGTGATCCAACCTACTAGTAGCACAAGAACACACTTCAATCCTGCGGACTGCTCGCGTTGCGCCATAAGCCAACGGTGGCGAACAAGTAAAAGCAAGCAGTCGGTTTGACTAGCCTTCTTTCCTTCTCGTAACGAACCGATCTTACACCACGCGGAAGTGATCGCTGCAGGACACATTCCGACCAACAGTGCATGTCTAAGCACTGCATAGCCGGAGCACGGTAGCAGCATCACAGGGTCGTGGTGGCCGGATGGCGTTGTTAACGGGCAGAGACTGGCGGAGTGGCTAGGTCGCCACGAGGTTCGGCTCGGCTCGGCTCGGAGCAGCTATCGGCTTTACACTTTTTAACCAAATTTATTCGTTGCGTTTTGGGGAGTGCATTCATAACTACAGGGGGTCTGGACGTTTTCAAACGGACAAAAAGAAAAAACTCTTTGTGGTACTTGCGCAGAGATCCTCCTCCTACTACCGTGACCCCTCACTTCCACAGCAGCAGCTTGCGATCCAACAGGTAGACATTGATGACAGTAGGCCTACAGACTGCAAGTTCCTGCCTCGCTGATTCCCAATTGAGATTAGAACCGGCAACTGTCTAGAAATTCCGTCGTAAAGAAAAATTAAGCTCAGTTTTTACTTTAGACGCCGGACTGCTGGCTAGAAGTCAGTATTCGGAAGGTCCTGCGACCGGCCACCTCGACACAGGTTTTTCTTGGTTTCCCTGTGTCTATAAGCAAATACTGAGATGGTTCCCAAGATTCCAAGTTGCCATTACATGCTTCTCATGTAGCCCTCCAGACTTAAATTTTTTAGTAACCAATTTCATATTTTGTATATATGTAAAATAACCACTGCCACCGGGTGACAACCCAATTGCAGTTAATAAATATTATTATTATTATTATTATTGTTTACACCTGTGCTTTTGACGACCTGACAGTCCCCTATCTCTGTCAAAAGTCCACCAGAAATAAGGAATGCCTGCAGTCCTCACGCTGCACTCGGTCTCTCTGTGACAGCGATACGTGTTTCTACCGCTAACATTTCCTCAGCTACTCGAGATTTGAAACCAGCACCTTTTTACACGGGACGTGACGCTGACCCCTCACCCTCCTCTAGTGCCGTGGTCAAGAGCCGTAGAGCCTGTACAGAGCCTCAGTGCGTGTACAAGGGTGCACTTTACCTTACACTTTACCTTTTTTACAGTCTTCACAAGAGCCCGTCTATCTAAGCACAGTTAAGTAATTATCTAACCGAATTACTGCACGGAACAGAGCGCTTATTGTAACTAACAGGTTAGGAATCCGACTTTTTGAAAATCAAAAAGGGGAACATTTTTTTTGAAGAGGGCTATCCCGTTGTGTATCGTCAATTATTTATTGTATTAGTACCGTCAATACACAACATATGCAAAGACCAGATGCATTAGTACAACTGGGTTATATCTGGCCACATGTTTCGGCCGTTAACCGGCCATCCTCAGGCCAACAAAGAATAGTATTGTTAAGGTACAGTAAAAATTACTTGCCCAGTGGGATCCCATCGTTTACATTAAAACTTGAAATATGAAGTTATTAGTTATGATTAAAAGTATTTAACGGTATAGTAAAATTTTGAAATTCCAAACGTTGCATGCGGATCTCACGGGGCTCACTGCAGGAGGGGGGAGAGAACGTGTGTCGTATCGCAGTACGTGAGTGCTAACACTTTATGTTCTTTATGTGTACTTGAAGTTATACATTTATGTGAGTGATAAAACCTGTCCACGTACAGATAAAAAATGAAATAATGATAGTAAAAGGTAAAGATCATCCTAGGGCAGACCATGAAGGCCCAGAAGGGGAATAGAGGTACAGCTCTACTCTTTCTTTAACCTCAAGGCTAGATGGGTTGGGTCGTCAACGCTATGCCACGGTCGCTTTACCCCCGGAAAAAATAACCTGTATCCATCGTACAACATGGGCCCCAGGGCCGGTCTGGGCGGGTGCAAAAAATCTCTCCGCCCGAGGGATTTGAAACCCGGACCGTCCAGCCCGTAGCAAGTCGCTATACCGACTGAGCTATCACGGTCCACAACAAAATCAATAATAATAATAATAATAATAATAAAGATATAAGCATCTTGAATGGTAACAAGAGAATAGCTGCAACAGTGTATTCCCTAGGGACATAGTTTGTCTCAGGAATATAAGTATAAATACCCTACATAAAGGAGATAATAATAATAATAATAATAATGTTGACACTCAGGCCACTCTCTCATTTCCCTTCACTCATCCGTCACAGTCTCACTCCACACTCTACAATCACCAATCTACACATTTTCTTCTCCCTCTGCCCTAATCCTATGGGTGTTTTCTCCTGCCGTGGGACAGTCAAAATGCTCGTATGCTTTATCTGAAAAGTATTTTTATGATTTGGAAAACCCCCGGACATTTTGGCGTCCCGAACCGAATTTTGCGGGAACCCGGGACAGAACTCTTTAAAGTAAAGCCGGGACTGTCCCGGGGAAAGTGACTAATGGGTTCCCTATAACAGCTCCAGCGCCAATCCCCGCCTCTTGTGCTACGCGCGCCAACAAGAGCCGCCAGTTGTCCCTAACCTTAACCACACTTTTTACTCGACACAGCGTCTTCAAACAGCCGACGACGCAACCAATAAGCCCCGTGCGCCTGCAGGTGAAACTGTTGATACGTAAGTGACCAGGAAGTTAGGAGGAGGGGGTGAAGTTATATGAGCCGACGGTCGACGCCGGCTTTACTGTGAGTGAAAGTGGCGAAGAGCGCGGCATCCGACAGTGCAACAGGTACGTCTGTCTTACAGGGCCAGGTTCGAGCCCTTGTAATTCTACTAGAAATATTTTACCATATGTGCATTTCGAGGCAAATATGAACGAGAAATTTCGAGTCATTACGTGCAGTGTCATTTTTTTAAACACGTTCTGTCGGTTTAATTAACGGTTTTGATGAACATTAATGAGAAAGCGCCTATTGGTGGGTCCAGACCGGCACAGAGCATTCGGATGGTCTGCTGGCTTCTTCTTTACTTTAACAAACTTCCAAATCCTGAAGATGGAGGCAATATATTATTCCGAAAAGTTGGGGCCTCCCTACCAAATTGCACGATGTCGCTACAGAAAACATAATTTTTTATAGTTATTGTCGTATGTACCTGAAACTTCACATGGCTAGTGACACACACACACACACACACACACACACACACAAGAGGGGAGAGTACCCACTGCATATGACAGCCTTCAATACGATGAAAAAACGAAGTCAAAACTACCGTTTTCCGGGTTCTGACGCCGTGTATTCCTGTATCCAACGAGCATGATATTTCAGTTTTCAAATTCCATCAACCAGGAGCCAGTAGTTTCCCCCTAAACGGCTGTATTTGTCATCCAAATCACGGGACGTCACGACGCGCGAGGCCGCAGTGTCCACATCATTCCGATCCTGATTCCATTACAATTTCATTTCCCTTGTAGCTCCCACACGGTCTCACCAGGCAGGCCTTCAGCATCTTCCGTGAGTTCAATCCGAGCTTTCTCCGTCCACTCCAACTGTCACTTGACACATCGTGCCACAGCAGTACTCTATGCACCACCTGCACTGCAGTTACAGAAGTTCGCGTTTTCCCTACAGAGTGTTTTCATATACATGTATAAGAAGCACTCATTCCTGTATCAACTTATCAGTGTTTGTAATGAAGGCACAGTGTACTTTTCATGAGGTATAACTGAAATTTTTGTCCTTCTTACTTCCTTACAAGGAAAAGTGGAAGCGGCATAAGATTATCGTGTTGTCTTTATGTGAATCTGTACATGGTCCCCGATGTAAACTTTTCAGCCCGCTAACACATTTTGACGAAACTTGGAACGAAAGTCATGCCATTGCAGGACACTTTAGCCGCATACGGTTTAGTTTCCTACAGTCAGCAACAAGACGTGGTGGGATGCGAACTTCTGAGGCAAAAGGAACACAGACTTCTCTTGCTGAAATAATGCTTGAAGTAACATGCGACTTTAACGTAATACTTTTGTGGAATATAAAAAAGGAAGGAAACGCGCGTGTAAACATGGCATTGAGGCGCGTTCGCGGAACTATTGTTGCCGTGGTTAAGCAGTTAGTATTAAGTATTCCGATTGCATTTCTGCAGCTTTCTTTATCTGGCATGCAAAGCGCGTGCGCCATATTGTCATTGGTGGTCTCTCCGGCTTTACTAGATTTTTCCACATTATCTCACAAACGGCACGATTTCCGGCAACAAGTTATTGAACACAAAACGTGTGTTTTGATACACTCAACAACTTTTGTCAGAAACATTTTTAATTCTAAGAATAATTAAGCAAGTTATTATCATAAATGTACGTAGGTGGGCTGATAAGTTTTGCCTCCACTGTAATATTTTTATTTACATTAGACATATGTGGATAAAACCGGTTCTGTGTAGTCGCATGGTATCTCTCTTCCATTATACTTCACCTTGAACACACAGACGCTTACAGTCCTCACCCAGTGCACATCGAAATGGAAGAGTTTTCAGACGTTCGGTTCAAACAGCATGCTGTTATGGAATTCTTAACCGTGGAAAAAGTTCCTCCAATTGAAATTTACAGACGAATGCAAGCCGTTTATGGTGATCAGTGTGTTGATGTGAGTAAAGAAAGGCGCTGGGTAAGGTGAAGTCTGCAGTGAGGAAATGGTTTCAAAAACAAGAAACCGTTTTTTTAAGGACAGATTTCAAAAACTAGTGCAGCGTTGGCGGAAGTGTTTTGAAGTGCGTGGTGATTTTGTAGAAAAATCATTATGCAGTTTTGAAAATAATTGATGTAGGCATATTTCTTTTTTATTTCAATAAAATGTCTTTTCCCGTACATTTTCCATCTAAGTGGAGGCAAAACCTGTCAGCCCGCCCTCGTGCATAGGTCTCCATGTAAAGTACCCCCAATTCTGGCCAGATTTTAATCAACATTGAATTTTCTCGACAGATTACCGAAAAAATACTCAAATATCAGATTTCATGAAATTCGTACAGTGGGAGCTGAGGTGTTCCACGCGAACAGACAGACGGACAGAAAAACAGGCGGATGGACTGGTAGACGGACAGACAGACATGACTAAGCTAATAGTCGCTTTTCACAAGTTTTGCCAACGCACCAAACAAAGCGTAGGATATCCCTGAAAATGTTATCTATTGTTTTTCCGTTTCATGGCTATATAATTAACGAAATAGTAGGGCTTTTCATCCGCAATTCGGCGCGGAAGCAAACCGTCAAAATAACTGCGCATTTTTTTTAAAATAACAGTCACAATTTACAAACATGGCGACGATGCGAAACCTTATTTATATCAGGAAATTTTCATACTCAAGTCGCCTGGGATGTTACGCTCTGTCGTTCGGCAATTACCGACGTTTCGGAAGAATTTTAACACCGCCATCTTCACGATCGCTTGACTCTAAAGATGAATGCACTACAATCCTTCGGAACATCCGCAATTACTTACCCCAAGACACAGTGTAATTTTCCAGAAGACTCTAAACGTTAGCAGTACCGCCATGAGAACTTAAAACTTTATAATATAGTACGAAAGGTTTTGGATGTTTTATGTTTCGAACTCCTTGGTAAGTCAAAGTTTTATTTATTCACCAACTGACGCACTAGTGAGTTGTCTTTAAAAAAAACTACTAAAATTTACGTGAAATGCCAATTTGATGCAATAAGGTAATTTTATTGATATATTCTTAGCTCGACATGTTTCGTGCACATACGCTCATCGTCAGGAGCATTAGATGTTGAGTTGCAGCATATGGTTTTCTGCACCGAGTTTGTGGATGGGTGG
>Ga0131853_10002461_pt1 | contig 33059 bp, 30 predicted proteins | sample TergutLab28metaG_FD_92764 | JGI IMG/M metagenome (GOLD analysis project Ga0131853, IMG submission 92764) | Labiotermes labralis P1 segment gut microbial communities from Petit-Saut dam, French Guiana - Lab288 P1 (version 2) (version 2) | ecosystem: Host-associated > Arthropoda: Insects >... | reverse complement strand
CTGACCTGGGCTTGAGCTGGTTGTCAAGAAATAGCGCAACGAGTCGGCACCGTATTTCTCCACCACGTCCATCGGATCCACGCCATTTCCTAGGGATTTCGACATCTTACGTCCATCGGCGGCACGGACAAGTCCGTGAATTAAGACGTTCTCAAACGGACGCTTGTCCGTAAATTCAAGGCTAGTAAAGATCATCCGCGACACCCAAAAGAAAATGATGTCGTACCCGGTAACCAAAGTTGAGGTTGGGAAATAAGCTTTAAACATATCTGACTCTGTATCCGGCCAATCCATGGTAGAAAATGGCCATAAGGCAGACGAGAACCACGTATCCAAGACGTCTTGATCCTGTGTCCAATTCTCAATGTCGACTGGTGCTTCACAACCAACGTAGACCTCGCCCGTTTCCTTGTGGTACCAAGCTGGAATTTGATGTCCCCACCATAGTTGACGGGAAATACACCAATCGTGGATGTTTTCCATCCATTGTAAGAAGGTATGTTCAAAACGGTTTGGTACGAAGTTGATTTTCTCATCCGTCGACTGATTATCTACTGAACGCTGTGCTAACTCTTCCATCTTAACAAACCACTGGGTCGATAAATAAGGCTCGACCACCGCATCGGTTCGCTCGGAATGTCCTACTGAATGGGTATGTTCTTCAATTTTCACAACTAAGTCAGCCTCTTGAAGATCGGCTACTAACTGTTTACGAGTTTCAAAACGATCCATCCCGTCGTACTTTCCAGCTAAGGCGTTCATGGATCCATCTAAATTCATACAAATCGGACGCTCTAGATCGTGGCGATTCCCTACCTCAAAGTCATTTGCATCATGGGCTGGTGTGATTTTTACGACGCCGGTTCCAAAGTCCATCTCCACGTAATCGTCTACAATAACGGGAATGGCTTTCCCACTGCCTGGAATTAACACGTTTTTCCCGATGAGCTCTTTATAGCGCTCGTCTTCTGGATGAACGGCAACGGCAACGTCTCCAAACATCGTCTCGGGTCTAGTGGTCGCCACTTCTAAAAAGTCATCGCTACCTTCGATCACGTATTTGAAATGATAGAAGGCACCGTTGATTTCTTTGTGGATGACCTCGATATCGGATAAGGCTGTTTTAGCAGCTGGATCCCAGTTGATGATGCGTTCGCCACGGTAAATGAAGCCTTTGTCGTAAAGGTCAACAAAAACCTTTCGTACGGCGGCAGAAAGTCCATCGTCTAGGGTAAAACGTTCCTTTGAATAATCAACGGATAAGCCAAGGGTTGCCCATTGAGCTTTAATAAAGCTAGCATATTCTTCTTTCCATTCCCAGGATTTCTCCAAGAACTTTTCACGACCTAAGTCATAACGGGAAATCCCATCTGCACGTAGACGTTCTTCAACTTTTGCCTGCGTGGCGATTCCAGCATGATCCATTCCTGGCAACCATAGTGTGTCAAAGCCTTGCATTCGTTTCCTGCGGACGATGATGTCCTGAAGTGAGGTATCCCACGCATGACCAAGATGTAATTTTCCTGTGACATTTGGCGGCGGGATGACCACTGAATACCTCGGTTTATCGCTGGTCGGATCTGCTTTAAAGCTATCCTGTGCCAGCCAGTATTCGTACTTTCCTTTTTCAACGTCCTTGTGGGCATATTTAGGTGCTAAATTTTTCTCCATGACTACCATCATCCTTTAATTCATTCGCAAATGCGTATAATCCTTACATTATACTGGAAATCAAGGTAAAAAAAAAGAGTGAATCGATTGACTTTGTAAAACTACTCGCCGCATAATTCTTGGATCATCGGTTTTGAGGAGAAAAACTATTCAAACCGATGAATTTTGAATTAATATTCATCCAAATCGTCGAAAACGATCCGGAAAGTAGTCAAAAGCGATGAAATGACTCTTTTTTAATTAGGAAATTATCGGTTTTGAGGTGAAAAGTTATCTAAAACCGATAACTTCGATCACGAGGCTAGTAAGCCACTTATCTCCCACCCTGTTTAAAGTGGAAAATGGCCAATTGTGTCCGATCTCGTAAATCTAGCTTTTCCAAGATAGCGCTCAAGTAATTACGAACGGTCCCTTCACTTAAGTAAAGTTTCTCACTGATTTCTTTGTTATTAAACCCTTCCGCGACGAGTAAGATGACTTCTTCTTCTTTTTCGGTAATACCGAAGTCACCATAATTAAAGGTATTTTTATCGGTCATTAAAGTAGCAAATTTTGAAACGATGTCGGTTCCAAAGACGCTTTGACCCGATGCGACAGTTTTCAACGCTGGTAAAATGTGATTGAAGTCTTGTTTTAACACGTAACCTTTCACGCCCATGTTAAGGGCCTTAACGATGTATTCGTCATCAGCAAAAGTTGTCAAGAAAAGGACTTTTGCTCCCGGATCAAGGGCTAAAATTTGCTCTGCGGCAACCAGACCAGTAGCCACTGGCATTTGAATATCAATAACGGTAACTTCAGGAGCATGTTGATTAAATAATTCAACGGCCTCTAACCCATTAGAACCTGTCGCTAAGACTTCCACTTCACCGCTAGCTTCTAAAATGGTCTTTAAGGAGGCGACAACGATGGCATCGTCGTCGGTTATGGTAATTCTAATCATTGGAAACACCTGCCTTATCTTTTGGAATGGTAATAAAAATGCGGAATCCACCGCGATATTCGGCTCGACAGTAGCCACCAAGTTCTGTCACGCGTTCTTTGATGTTTTCCAAGCCAATGCCTGGATCTACCTTGTTTGGTGGAATCGTTCCATTGTCGACCACAAGTAACTGGAACAAAGCTGGATGTTCAGCTACCGTAACGTCAATTTTTGTGGCATTGCTATGTTTATTCGTATTGGTAATGGCCTCTTTTAAGATGATTAAAAAGCAATGTTTTACATGGTTTGGAATGGGTTCTGTCAGATCGTAGTTCAAGTGAGACGTTGCTCTACTTCCTTGTAAGATATCTTTGATGGCAGATGCTAGATCGACGCCTTCATCTTTCAAATCGTGAATGCTATTTCGGATGCTGTTCATGGAATCGGTGAGGGTCGTTTGTAGGCCATCAAGATGGGATTGTAGCTGCACATCCTGGTTAATCGATTGCAGGGCACCCGTTTGCAGTAGTGCTCGGGATAAAGCATGCCCGATGTTATCGTGAATGTCTCTGGCAATCCGGCTTCGCTCTTGCAGTTTAGCAATGTGGACCTCGTTATCGTAAGTATCCATTAAGGTTTTATTTTGTTCTTTGAGTTTGGATTTTTGTTCAAAGTTGTCGTCGCGCATGTTTCGGTTCATAATCGATAACCGCTCCATTTCGGAGGTCATATAAGACATCAAAATGGCGACTAGATGAACAAAAAGAAGCAGGGTTGACTGTTCGAAAAAGTTGATGAAAAAGACATTCCCTATTAACGTTAGGAATACGATGGTTTTCAATTCAAAATAAGACACGAGATCAAATACTAAAAGCGGTAAGAAGACGAGACCTGTCGGTAAAAAGAAGGTGACAATCAGTAAGAAAGTACCTAACAATCCGAGAGCAAGCTCTTTGGTTGAGAAGTATTGATTTAATCCTGTGAAGGTAATCGAGATCAGAAGGGTCACCAAAAAAGAAGCACTCAAAACGCTGTCTGCCATAAAAACGCCAAGCCCGAGGATTAAGGCTTTAATAAATAAAGTGAGCACAGTTGACACCTCCAGAAGACTTCCATAAGTATAACATTTTCTCCTTCTATTTTGCATCAATTAAAAAATTTTTTATCATTTCAGCTTCACCACAGGTAACTAGGCTATACTAGGTGTTGTAAGGAAGTTAGGCCGACTTGCTTATGACATTGTAAAGAGAAGGAGAGAGAGACGATGGAAGAAAAGAAATTTGGACACTTAAAAGTCGCAGGGGTTGTACTTGGGGCGGGAATGATGTTAGCAGGTGGTGTGGTTGCTTTGGCAAATAACAACGAGGCAACGGAGCCCGTAACTGAGACAGAAACGACGGCACCAGAAGTTGCTGAAACAGAGCCCTCAGGACTTGAAGAGGCACTACAAGCTGGAATTGAAATTGAATTTGGCGATGGAAGAGAAACGGTGACGTTTCAATTTGATGAAGACGATATTCCAGTTGAGAAGTACTCCATTGATGGTGGTGTAACGTGGAATGAGGGAACGCCATCAGAGGAACTATTAAATAGTGAGACAGAAATCATGTGGCTTTCTATCACGGATACTGAAGAGGGAACGGTAGCTAGCTTCCGAGAAACAGTAACCATTACAGAAGAAGATATGGAGTAACAAAACGAATGAGTATAAATTAGGAATTGGTCAGGGTCTAGTCACCTCGACCTTTTTCATGTTATGATAACAAAGACCTCATAGCTAAGCCTAACCAGTATCACGAAAAGTCAAAAAAGCCTCAAAATGTTGGCTTAATATCAGTATTTTAGCGAAATCAGTGTTTTACCGATAGTTCTATACAACTTTTTGTTTGATTTTCCTTATTTTGTATCGTCATTTCCTTGAAAAACAGCCTTTTGACGATACGACCTAACAATAATTGACAAAAGATGATTTCACTTGTATCGGGATTTAATAAAAATCGACTTTTACTGATACATCACGGAACACACTAGGACGGGAAATGCCTTTTTAGGGACGGATTTTGGGTAGAGTTAGCATTTTAAGGTCTCAAGTAGCACTTGAAGACTACTTTTTAGCCCCTTTTGTATCGTTATTTTGCTAAAATCGAGTTTTGACGATACAAATGGGTTAGTTGAGGGAATAAATAGCTAAATTAGTATTACGAAATGGCTAAAAACACGTTTTTTATGATAATGATAAGGAGGTGTCAAAGAAATGCGGGTTTTAATGGTAGAAGATGAAAAATATTTGGCTTTGGCTACACGGGAGTCTTTGAAAAAGGCAAATTACATCGTTGATTTAGCCTACGATGGCGAAGAGGGTCTAGAACTAGCAACTACTGGCATTTACGATTTGTTGATTTTTGACATCATGCTACCGATAAAGAGCGGCCTGGACATTCTGAAAGCCATTCGAGCAGAGGGGATCAGCACACCGGTATTGCTGTTAACGGCAAAAGGGGAAGTGGAAGACCGAGTGAAAGGCTTAGATCTTGGAGCCGACGATTATTTAGCCAAACCCTTTCACGTGAAAGAGCTACTGGCTAGATTGCGTGCTCTTAGTCGTCGGCCAGAGGTGGTTCAAATTGAAGGGTTAACCTTTGGTGATTTAACGCTAAACCCAACGGATTTAACTTTACGATCTGGACAACAAGAAGTGACCTTAACCCTTAAAGAATCACAAATTTTAGGGCTCCTTATCCAAAATGGGAAGCGCATCGTGTCTAAAGAATGGATCATTGAAAAAGTATGGGGATGGGACAGCGATGCGACAGATAACCACGTAGAATCACACATTTCTTTAATCCGAAAAAAGCTAACCCATGTGGTGTCCCATGTAAAAGTAAAAGCGATTCGTGGGGCTGGCTACGTTCTTGAAGATGGAGGGAAATCAAATGAAACCAGCCTTTAAAAAACTACGAACTAAATTTTTACTTCTCAACCTTTGTCTCACCCTCTTGCTCATTGGTGGCCTTCAGCTTGTCATTTATAACGTAGTGGACCAAAACGTAGAACGTACTAATCGCCAACGACTAGGCGAGGTGAGTCAATTGGAAATGCGAATGCAAATCGGGGATGTTGAAGTGGAGTGGGGAGTAGATGGTGACGACATTGCTTTATCCTATTGGTCAAATACGGAAGGGACAGAAGGGATCAACATCAGTACCGTTGCTCTTAATTACGACCGTAGTTTTACCATTCGCATCGAAGATGAAAGGATGACGCGTGTCTCAAACCTCGGCTATCCTGAAGCATTCTACGACATGGCATTTGCGCTGGCCACGCAAAGAGAAGGAGCCTTTCAATTAGCAGATCGTTATTGGATGTATCAAACCCTTTACATGGACAACTTCGATACTCAAATCACGTTTCTTGACGTGACGGATTCACAAGTGTTACTGGACACCCTTCTTCGTACCTTTTTAATGGTCGGTCCCTTGAGTTTGGTCACAGCTTTTGTGATTAGTTACTACTTTGCTAGTCGGTCCATCAAGCCCATCGCTAACATGTGGGAAGCCCAGCGGCGCTTTGTGACCGATGCCTCCCATGAACTTAAAACCCCTCTGTCCATCGTTATGGCTAATCACGACGTCATCGCTAGCAACTTGGAGGAAACCGTTGCAAGTCAGTCGGAATGGCTATCTTATATAAAAGTAGGTACCGATCGCATGTCTAAACTGATCAATCAAATGCTTCTTCTTTCTAAAAGCGAAGACTTTTCGGGGATAACCACCTTAACTGAATTTTCTCTCTCGGAAGTGATTCAAGGTTTAATTCATGACTTCGAAGTGATGGCCGGTAGAAAAGGGATTACTTTAAGAAAAGAAATTCCAGAATCCCTAGAGATAACCACCCATAAAGAGGTGTTGAGCCAAATAATAGAAGTCTTACTTGAAAACGCTGTGAAGTATGCCACGGATGATGGTGACATCCGTATCGAGGCAAAGCGTGAAGGAAAAGACGTTCAGGTGATGGTTGAAAACAGTGGTGGCATTGAGAAAAAACACCTGCCATACATATTTGATCGCTTTTACCGGGTGGATGAATCAAGAAATTCAGAAACCGGTGGTTTTGGATTAGGTCTTTCCATTGCTAAACGAGCCGCTGGGCAACTAAAAGGAGATCTGGAAGTAGAAAGCGATGGAGAAAAGTGGACCAGATTTACACTGCGTTTGAAAGGTTGACACTACCCATCTTAAGACGTGACGTCTCTTAACAAAGGGCGTCACTTTTTTAGTGTCAAGCACTTTTCAGACACACCCTAGCATCTGATCGCTATTTCTAGTATAATGACAATTAAGTTCCTGCTCCGAGTGGAACTAAAGGAGTTAGACGATGAAATACGATTGTTTAATTGTGGATGATGAAGAAGCGTTGTCAGTAAGTACGTGTGAATATTTCAATCTCTTTGAGGTAAAAACTGCGTGGGTTTCTACACCAGCCGCCTGTTTGGAGTTTTTTTGTAACCACACGGCGGATTTGATTTTACTAGACATCAACCTGGGCGATGAATCAGGCTTTGAATTATGCAAACAATTGAGACAGACCATCGATGTACCGATTTTGTTTATTAGTGCGAGAACCAGTGACGATGACGTATTGTTAGCCCTAAACATCGGGGGAGACGACTACATTCGTAAGCCTTATTCACTGGCTGTTTTGTTAGCAAAAGTTCAAACAACCCTAAAACGCTATCAAAAACCATCCACTTTAACACCGAAGCCGGTGACGGCAACACCGCTTAGCATCGATTTCGATCGGGAAAAAGTGTTTGTTCGTAACCAAGAAGTTGAACTAAAAGCAATGGAGTATAAACTATTAGAATACCTGGCTAAGCATCCCAAACGGACCCTAACCAAAGAAGAGCTGTTTGAAAACGTCTGGGGCCACGTGATAACAGGGGATAACACTTTAAACGTCCACATCCGTTACTTGCGTGAAAAAATTGAGGAAAATCCAACGGAGCCTAAATACATTAAGACCGTTTGGGGGAAAGGTTATCTGTTTGATGGAGAAGAACAATGAATGCGAGAAAAATAATCTTACTCATGTTGGTTGGTTACGCATTGACCATTGGCTTTATCTTTTCCACGCTCGGGAATACTGAGCGACCAGCCCTTGATTTAGTGGAAGTGAACGACGTTGTTTGGACATTAGCCGAGAACTGGTCTGATCCTCAACTACCAGACATTGATCCACAGTTGGATTTCGCTGTAGTGGACGTAGATGGCGAGTTAATCGTTGCAACAAGAGAAGGCCTCAATACGAATGTCAATGCTGCGATGTCAAACCGCGATACGATCGTTGACGTTATGTTAGAAGAGGAAGTCGTTGGACGTGTGATTTTTTATAACAATAGCTTAGCTTTAAATCGACAAGCCAACCTCCAAAACCTGTGGCTAATTACCGTCGTATTAGGCTTGCTTATGCTTGGAACGATGGTATATGTCGTTCGTCTTGATGTGACTGTTTTAAGACCCTTTAAAAAATTAGAACACTTTGCTAACCAAGTGGCGGCAGGGAATTTAGATGTTCCTCTGGAAATGGATAAACATAACTTATTTGGTGCATTTACTGAAAGCTTTGACTTGATGCGCGAAGAACTGCACAAAGCAAGGGAAAACGAACGCCAAGCCAACGAAAGTAAGAAAGAACTGGTTGCACAGCTTTCTCATGACATCAAGACACCGGTTGCTTCCATTAAGGCTGTGTCCGAATTGATGCACGTTCTTGCTAAGAGTGAAAAAGAACGAGAACAGCTTGAGGTCATCGGTGTGAAAGCAGAACAAATCAATGCGCTCATCACCGATATGTTTCATGCGACCCTTGAAGAACTAAAGGCGCTACCAGTTGCCGTCCAAGAAATAGAAAGCCAGATGTTATCTGAACTCCTAAGACGTTCGGACTATAAAACGAAGCTCAAACCCTTCTTCATTCCCAACGCGTTGATTGAAATCGATCCGTTGCGCGTGGTGCAAGTTTTCGACAACGTCGTGACGAATGCTTATAAATACGCCAAGACGGACATTCAAATCGAAGCCTATTTTAAAGACGCGTTCTTAATCGTAGAAATACTAGATTTTGGTCCAGGCGTTGCCACTGAAGAGTTGCCGTTGTTACTCCAAAAATTTTATCGTGGGTCGGCCAGCGAAACAGAAGTTGGTTATGGTCTGGGATTGCACATTTCCAATTACTTAATGGAACAAATGGCGGGTAAGATAGAAGTTGAAAATCGAGCAGATGGCTTCACCGTTCGAGTGTTTTTTAAATTAGTGGGAATAAGTTTTGATGATTAAGAAATTAGGCGTACACATCCTGTGATGTGTAATCAACAGCCACAACAGAAGATTATTTTCTACAAAAATCTTGAAACTCATGATAAATTTTGTTAAACTAAAACCACCAGTTTATGCATCTGCTATCTCAATTATGTCTCAGAAGTCCATGTAAACGCCTAGCAAAAACGTTTACTTTAAAAAAAGGTCGAAATTTAGCAGGTTTTAATTTTTCTCCTGCGTATATAAGTACGAGTGGATTATTTCATCCAATCAAATATACGGATTAGGAGATGAAAAACTATGGCAGTAGGAACAAAAGTAAAAAGAGTTGAGGATCTAACTTTGGGGGATGAATACCTATTTGAGACGGTGATGCAGAATAAAGAACTGTGCAAATCGTTTATCGAAACCTTTTTGGAAATTCCAGACATCACGGACATTGAATATATTAGTGCTGAAGAAAGTTACAAAGACAGTTTTGAGGCAAGAGGGGTCAGGTTCGACATTTATGTAAAAGGGCAAGATGGTGTTGCTTATGTGGTGGAGCTCCAACAAGCCGATACAAAGGAAATTGATAAGCGGCTACGATATTATGAATCCATGTCAGACTCGAAGCAGCTACCAAAAGGTCAAGAGAACACGTACAAAGATCTGAAAGATAGTTATATTTTATTCATCTGTCGCAAAGACTTATATGGAAGAGGACGCTATCGTTATTCGTTTAGAACGACATGTGTTGAGGAGCCAGATTTGAAATTAGATGACGGATCCTATAAGATTGTGTTCAATACAAAAGGGACTCATGGTGAAGTAAATGAAGATGTAAAAGAGTTTCTCAAAGCGATTGAAGGTATGAAAAAAAATAACACATTTGTACAAAAGTTTGAAGCCTTTGCCGAAGAGGTTAAGGCTAGTGAAACATGGAGGCGAGGTTATATGCAAACAGCATTAAGGATGCGGGAAAAAGTAGATGCAGCGATAGAACAAGGTCTACAACAAGGCTTAGAACAAGGAATTGAACAAGGAATTGAGCGGGGAATTGAACAGGGCGAACAATCAAAAGCCATTGAAATCACGAAGAAATTATTAGCATCTGGTGTTTCAATGGAAGTCATTTTAAATGCTTCTGGACTATCTCCCCGCGAGGTAGAAAAGTTAGCGAAAGGTATCTTAAAGGGTGAATAATGCGCAAACCTATTTAAGAAGATTGAGCTCCTTCAAACAATTAAGAATTAATTAAGATTTGATTAAAGATTACTGCATGCTGATCGGGTATAATAACTTCATCCGAGCGCAACGGTTAATCTTTTTAATTTTAAAGGAGCAATTCAAGATGATGAACCAGAAATCGATCATTAAAACGAATAAACTTTGCAAAACCTTTTCAAACGGTGGTTTGCAGCAACATGTGTTAAAAAACATTGACACAGAAATTTACGAAGGAGACTTCACCATTATTATGGGGGCATCAGGTGCAGGAAAATCAACGTTACTTTATGCACTGTCAGGAATGGATAAGCCAACCCTCGGTGACATTCATTTTTTAGATAAAGAAATCAGTCAGATGACCAACGACCAGTTAGCGATGTTTCGTCGTGACAATTGCGGATTTGTCTTCCAGCAGATTTACCTACTCGATAACATGAGTGTGCTGGATAATGTCTTAGCTAGTGGCTTCTTAATTAGTAAAAATCGAAAAGAAGTGGTGCAGCGAGCGAAAGAGCTTTTGACCCAGCTAAACATCGATGAAGTAACGTGGAAGAAGTTTCCGTCGCAAATCTCGGGGGGAGAAGCACAACGTGTGGGAATTGTCAGGGCACTCATTAACCAACCTAACATCGTCTTTGCTGATGAACCAACGGGTGCTCTTAACTCTGCAAATGGACAAGCGGTGCTTGATGCATTAACAAACGTTAACGAACAAGGACAAAGTGTGGTCATGGTGACCCACGATCTTCGTTCAGCCAGGCGAGGCAATCGCATTCTTTATTTACGCGACGGTGTTGTAAAGGGTGAGTGCCATCTGGGGAAATACATGCCTGAAAGCGAAGAACGGAAAGCGAAGCTTGCTACCTTCTTGAAAGAGATGGGGTATTAAGAATGAATGATATCTTATTGTTGACAAAGTCTTATTTTCACAAAGCAAAGAGTCAGACCGTGGCCTTGGTTATGCTCATTACGATTGCTGTGACGCTTTTAAATGCTGGCTTTTTAGTACAAGTAGGTATGTCTTCATTCTTCGACGAACGTGCAGAGGAATTAAATGCTGGCCACTTTGTAACCGTTGTCGACCCACAGGTCGATGCAAGTGAAGTTGAGCAATTTCTGACCCATCATGAAGCAGTCTTGATCGTTGAGCAAAGCGAGACCTTATTTACTTGGGGCGATGTTTTTGTTGGCGATAGTGCTGCTAATTATCTGTTGTTTTTCCAAACTGAGGCGGCCATCCAAACAATGAATCCACCAAGTTTAATCGGAGATTATTTACCATTGGAAGGTGATGTGATTTATATCCCTCATTTTATTATGATTGATAATGGTCACGAAATTGGTGACTCTTTCCGCCTCAATTTCTCAGGGAGGGATTTCTGGTTTACCATCGGTGGCAGTACGGAAGAAATTTTATTAGCCTCCATGATGGCTTCAACGGCAAGGTTTTATATTTCTGATGAGATGTTCCAAACTTTACAAGCAGAATTTCCAGGGCTAATTCACACGATGTTAACAGCAAGGTTAGAAAATCATGAAGAAAGCATTCATTTACTCAACGATTTTAATAATGAAAGTTTCTTATCGATCGTAGATGGCAGTGCTGTAAATTCATTTGCACAATCTTATGAAGCAGCCAGATCGGGACGGTTGATGTTTCCAAATGTTTTAAGTATGACAATCATTGCATTAGCTACTATCATTTTCGTAGTGAGTGTTGTGATGATTCGCTTCCGAATCAAAAGTAACATTGAGGAGCAGATTAAAAACTTGGGCATTCAAAAAGCGATTGGTTACCAAAGCAAACAGATTATTTGTTCCATTGCTCTCCAATTTGCTATTATTGCAGGGCTAGGTGGAATCTTAGGAACGTTGATGACTGTACTGGTGATGCCAGCTGTGGCAGGGGTCTTTGAAGGGTTGATTGGTCTCGTTTGGCAACCAGCAATCGAGTTAGTAGCTAGCGGGTCAATTTTACTAGGAACGGTCGTATTAATTTTGTTAATCGCCTATTTGGCAGTACGGCCTATTAAAAAGATTTATCCATTAGTGGCTTTACGTGAAGGGATTACGACGCATAATTTCAAGAAAAATTATTTTTCACTTGAAAAGGCACGCGGTAGTCTGCCATTGGTCTTATCATTGAAACAAATGTTGCAAAATAAGAAGCAGATGTTAACCATGATCGTGATGACAGCGGGAATTACTTTTATGGCAGTAGCAAGTTTGACGATTTTTCATAACATGGTCATTGATAACGAGTCATTTTCTAATTTAATAGCTGGAGCGGTAGCAGATGTTCGCTTGGTTTTAGATGATTCTGACGATGCCTTGGCGTTTCAAGAGCGAATGGCCAACCTGCCAGAGGTTGAGCGTATTTATGGGATGATCCACGGTGGCTACCCAGCTCAGATTAATGATTGGAACATCAATTTCTTAGTCGCAGAAAACACGGATTATCTCGGTGAACATATGCTAGTCGATGGTCGTTTTCCTATCCATGCTAATGAAATGGCAGTAAGCCCAGTTTTAGCAAGGCAGTCAGAGTTTGGAATAGGAGAAACCGTTGTTGTAACCTATCACGATGTGACAGAAGAGTTCTTGATAACGGGGGTCATTCAATCCTTCCAAGATGCTGGATTGTTCAGTTTATTAACAGGAGAAGGCTTTAGCCGTTTGGATTCAAATTTTGTTTTCCGGTACTTTAATGTTGATTTGCACGAAGGGGTTGATATTGATGAGTTTATTGATCGAGTTCTCGAATCAGAGGGTGAAAACTTTGAAATGATCGCTAACTTTGCAGATGTGGTAGAAGCAGGACTTGCAGGGATGAATATGCCTCTGACTGTCGTTGCATTTGGAAGTGTATCAATTAGTGTACTGGTCGTTGTATTAGTTCAGTATATGATGATCAAAATGATGCTAACGCGACGACACAAGGAACTCGGTATTCAGAAAGCACTTGGTTTCACGAATATTCAACTTATGAATCAAATGGCACTAAACTTATCACCGATTGTGTTGGTAGGCATTCTTGTTGGTGGTGTGCTGGGATACTTTGGCTTTAACCCAATGATGTTGGCATTTATTTCTGGCGAGGGGATTGGTCGTATTAATTTACAAACACCGATTAGTTGGGTCATTATTTTGGCAATAGGAATGGCAGTACTTTCTTATATAACCGCCCTATTCATAGCTAGAAGAATTCGTAAAATTTCCGCGTATCAGCTAGTAAGCGAATAAGCTGTATCCATTAAAAATGGCTTTCACAAGTTGAACTTAAAACGTTCAGACTACGAAGGTCATTTTTAAGGTCAAGCAGAGCCTAAAAAATGGATTTAACGACTAAAAATAGTCGAATCGGTGGAGATTTCAAAGGGATTGGTGTAAGAGGGTGAAAAGGCTTAATTTTTCTACTTTTTTCCTAGCATCTCGAAAGTATTTTTAGTATAATAGTAGGGACTTCGAACGTGAGTTTGATGCAGTCCATCTCAATGCTACTCATAGTGAAACTAGAGCTTAGCTCGTAGCTGAACATGATAGGTGCTAGAGGTGAATATTTTTGATCAAGAATTTAAAGGAGCTGAAATTTATGTCAACAGCATTAGATAAATTCTTAACGCCTCAGTTAGAAGAGTTAAGGGAGAAGGGGCTATATAATGTAATAGACTCTCTAGAAGGGGCTAATGGCCCTGTTATTACCGTTAAAGGGCAGGAATTAATCAACCTGTCGTCTAACAATTACTTAGGATTTGCTACTAACGAAAAAATGGTGAAAGCGTCCATCTTTGCGACGGAAAAATACGGTGTTGGTGCGGGGGCTGTCCGGACCATTAATGGTACCATGGACATCCACGACGAACTAGAACGTACGATTGCTAAATTCAAAGGAACGGAAGCAGCCATTGCCTTTCAATCGGGGTTTAACTGCAACATGGGTGCCATTTCAGCGGTCATGGGCAAAAAAGACGCCATCCTCTCCGACGAATTAAATCATGCGTCCATTATTGACGGCTGTCGCTTGTCTGGTGCAAAAATCATTCGTGTCAAACATCAAGACATGGACGATCTGCGTGCCAAAGCAAAAGAGGCCGTAGAAAGTGGACTATACGAGAAAATCATGTATATTGCTGACGGTGTGTTCTCTATGGATGGCAATGTGGCCGACATCCCTGGAATTGTGAAGGTGGCAGAAGAGTTTGACCTTATCACGTACATTGACGATGCCCACGGATCAGGGGTGATGGGTAAAGGGGCTGGAACGGTGAAACACTTCGGACTGGCAGATAAAATCGACCTCCAAATGGGGACGCTATCTAAAGCCATCGGAGTGGTTGGTGGTTACGTAGCAGGATCACAAAAACTGATTGACTGGCTAAAAGTGAGGGCGCGTCCTTTCCTATTCTCAACGTCATTAACACCAGCAGTTGCGGCTGCCTGTATAGAAGCCATTCATATCATGGAAGAAGATACTGAATTAATGGATCGTCTTTGGGAAAATGGAACGTACTTAAAAGCGGGGTTAAAAAACCTTGGATTTGACATCGGACAATCGGAGACACCGATTACGCCATGTATCATCGGCGATGAAAACTTGACGCAGAAATTTTCACAGCGTCTGAAAGAAGAAGGGATCTATGCCAAGTCGATTGTCTTCCCAACGGTACCACTTGGAACGGGTCGTGTTCGTAACATGCCGACGGCTGCTCATACGAAAGACATGTTGGATCAAGTGCTTGTTGTTTATGAACGTGTAGGGAAAGAATTAGAGGTTATTTAAGATTAGGAAATAGATAGCGCACGCCTTTAAGTCTTCGCGAAATATGAGCGACATAGACTTACAAGTACTGGGTCGTAGAAACTTGTAAAAGTTTCTTGACCAGAGTGCTACCGTTTGCTGTGGTAGTCATTTGAAATTAAAAACCTGTGGTTTTCATTTCCAAACAACTACCGTTTAATTTGTATATTGAAATATAAACTCGTGGAGGTAGTAATAATGAAAAGAATTATGATTACAGGAAGTTTAGGACAGATCGGTTCGGAATTAACCAAGCGTTTGAGAGAAGACTACGGAGTAGAGAATGTTCTCGCAACAGACATCAAAATTGAAGCAGGAAATCCAGTGGTTGAAGACGGTCAGTTTGAATTTTTAGACGTCATGGATTATGAGAAAATGTTAAGATTAGCGAAAGAGTATAAAGTCGATACCATCGTTCATTTAGCAGCTCTTTTATCAGCGACAGCAGAGAAAAAACCACAGCTTGGTTGGTCGTTAAACATGGACGGATTAATGAACGCTTTAGAAGTATCTCGTGAGTTAAACTTGAAGATGTTTACGCCAAGTTCCATCGCTGCTTTTGGACCTAGCTCGCCAAAGGATAACACACCACAAAACACTATCCAACGTCCGACGACGATGTACGGGGTGACGAAGGTAGCAGGGGAGCTATTGTGTGATTACTATTGGGAAAAATTTGGTGTGGATACCCGCGGAGTAAGATTTCCAGGATTGATCTCTTACATTACGGAGCCAGGTGGCGGAACGACAGATTATGCCGTTGATATTTATTACGAAGCGTTAAAGCATAAGGAGTACACATCGTTCATTGGTGAAGGAACAAAAATGGACATGATGTACATGCCCGATGCCATTGATGCCATCGTTCAACTACTAGAAGCAGATGGAGATAAGCTGATTCATCGTAACGCCTTCAATATCACAGCCATGTCTTTTGAACCAGAGGAAATTGCTGCAGCCATTAAAAAGGTGATGCCTGAGTTTAAAATGGATTACGATGTGGACCCAATTCGTCAAGGCATTGCTAATTCATGGCCAAATTCCATTGATCCAACCGATGCTGAGAAAGAATGGGGCTTCAAGCCGAAATACGATTTAGACCGAATGACGGTGGACATGTTAGAAAAGCTGTCTGAAAAATTAAACATTCCATGGGAGAACCCGAATAGATAAGGTCAGTGTGAAAATCGAGTGCTAGTGAAAACTAGGCTCGATTTTTTGATGTGGTGAAATGTAGAGCGGGAATCGGCAAAAAGTAAAGTGAAATCCGATTTTCTGAATCCACTTTACTTTTAAGTACTAATTTGGGGTATAAAAAGTAAAGTAGAAGTCTAAATGCTTATTTACTTTACTTCTAGCTGTCAAAAATAAGGGGAAATAGTAAAGTAAATGTTGAAAACCCACGATCACTTTACTTTTGGTGCCAATTTGGTGTTAATAGGGGCTTTGATATGGTTAATAGAACGGTCACTTACTGGTCATAATAACGTCACTAGGGAGGCCGTCATGACTCAATTTTTAAAAAATCACCTACCCATTTACTTTCTCGCAGCTTTACTAGTGCTCTATCTAGCCATTTTAAGCTTCGATTTCTTATCGACACCTGATTATCGATGGTTGAGTGAACTAAAGTTTACCAGTATTTTGCTATGTTTTTTACTTGCAGCGTTGCTGTATCAGACTTCGACCAATCAAAAAGACAGTCGCTTCGTGGTGATCGGACTGTTTTTTACCGTTATTGCGGATGTGAATCTTGTTTTGGTCAATGCGCACGTACTTGGTGTCTTTTTCTTTTGTTTGGTACAGTTGACTTATTTAAGGCGACTGACTATGCGCTACTTTTGGTTTAGCATGATCGTAGTGACAACTGCGATATTATTTGCCTTCTTTATTTCTTCACAGACGCTGTACGTATTAGCAGCTCTCTATGCTTTTCTTATTTTATCAGTGACCACCGCGACTTGGAGGTCGAAGTTACCACGATTCAATAAAAGATGTGCGAGCTGGGGAATGCTTCTTTTTATACTATGTGATCTTCATGTTGCCTTATCAAATCAACTACCAGCAAGTCATGGCTACAGTGAGATGGCAAGCGACCTCATCTGGCTTTTCTACTTGCCATCTCAAGTGCTACTAGCAATGAGTGGTTGGTATAGGTGGCAGAACTATACCTAATTCTGTGATCCCGCCTACGTAGAGTGTGCGCAGATGCCCAAAGCGGCGAAAAAGACCACTTGTTTCCCATTGGTTGACAAAAAGTGCAAGGAATTAACTAATTTTTGCTTTATTTTTAAGAGAAAATAGGTTAAAATGAATATAAGAGTTAAATGGTTATGAATTTCATTAGCGCTATCTATCTTGTGAAACACCTAACCATATTGAAAAATAAACTAAGAAATGAGGAATGAAACATGTATAAAATTTTAGACTTACCATACGCCTTTGATGCTTTAGAGCCACACATCGATGCTTTGACCATGGAAATTCACCACGATCGACATCACCAAACTTATGCAACGAACCTAAATGGTTTAGTGGCAGGTCACGAAGACTTTTTCCAAGGAAAGACCATTGAGGAAGTATTAGTTAACATTGACGATGTCCCAGCTGACATTCGTCAAGGGGTCATTAACAACGGTGGTGGGCTTGCTAACCACGACTTATTCTGGACCATTTTATCTCCAACTGGTGGTGGTGAGCCTACTGGTGCGTTAGCTGCTGCTATCGATGCCAAATTCGGAGATTTCGAAGCACTTAAAACTGCATTAAGTCAAGCAGCCATTACGCGCTTTGGTTCTGGATGGGGATGGCTAGTTGTTACTGAAACTGGTGAATTAGAAGTTTTAGCCACCTTAAACCAAGATTCGCCACTAATGGAAGGTAAAACACCTATTTTAGGGCTTGATGTTTGGGAACACGCTTATTACTTAAACTACCAAAACAAGCGTCCAGATTACGTGGCAGCCTTCTTCAACGTAGTCAACTGGGACGAAGTGGCTAGGCGTTTCAAGGAAGCAACTCAATCAGGATGCGGTAGCAACTGTGGTTGTAAATAATTAGGGGACCGACAGAAAAGTGGCCTGCTTTTACCAAACCCGTCGAGAAAAAGTCCGTGAGCTACAAAAGGGATCAAAGTCATAATATGGAACGAACGGAAGTACGAAGCAGTGGGGCAGACAGCCATTTAGGTCATGTGTTTACGGATGGGCCTGAAGAAAGTGGGGGTTACGTTACTGCATTAACTCTGCGGCCTTACGTTTTATATCGGCCACTGAATTGGAAGCAGAAGGATATGGAACGTATGTATATTTGTTTAATACTTAGAAAGTCTGTCCTAGACTTAATGGCGATCGATATGTTGGAGGAATTATCTGAGAAACTGAATATCCCTTGAGAGAATCTGAATAAATAGAGTCAATGTAGAAATCGAGTGCTAGTAAAAACTAAGCTCGATTTTTTATGTGGCAAAATAATTCGGATTTCACTTTACTTTCAGGTGTCAGAAATAAGAGAAAATAGTAAAGTGAATGCTAAAAACCCACGATCACTTTACTTTTGAGTGATAGGCAGTCGGTTAAAAGCCAAGTAATAGCTGATTGTAGACTGTACTTCTCTTTTACGGTCGAATCAGAGGGAAGAAAAGCCAAGTGATAGTCGATTTTGATAAACCACTTGGCTTTTCGTAGACACATTCTCCTCATTTTGACAGCTTCTTGCTTTTAGCTTTTATTTCACAATTGCGAAATCGTTTCCATTATAAAGTAAAACACTATCACTTTTTCTATTGACAAGGAAAAGAAAGTAATGTAGAATGCAAAAGAAACAAATCGAAAGTTAAAGAAAAAAAACGAAAGTCGGTGATCGTGATGATGGCAAGTGAGCGACATGAGAAGATCTTATTGATGTTACGAAAAAAAGGCTTTATCAAACTGCAAGAGTTAAAGCGGGCATTAAATGTAAGTGAAGTCACCATTCGAAAAGATTTAGATGATTTGCAAGAGGCTGGATACCTTCAACGTTGTCATGGCGGTGCTTTACTGGAAGCTTTTAGTCAAAAGGAAGAAACCTTTGAAAAGAAAGCATCTGAATTTATGGAAGCGAAAAAGAAGATTGCTATGCATTGTCTTTCTTTTGTCAAACCGAACATGACGATTTTCTTGGACAATGGGACAACGACCTTTGAAATTGCGAAAGGGATCTTTGATATTACTGATATTGCTGTGGTCACGACGGATATCAGAATCGCTTCCTATCTACTAGATAGCAAAGCCGAAGTTACCATGATTGGTGGGAAGCTACAAAAAAGCACAGGTGCCGTTTCTGGCTTTTCCTCGGAACAAATGTTAAAAGAGATGCGATTTGACCTTGCCTTCTTTGGAACGAGTTCGATCAATGAAAAAATGGAAGTAACCGCGCCAAGCGCAGGGAAAGCTGCGATCAAAAAGATGGTTCAAGACAACGCATTATTTTCAGTCTTAACCGCAGATAGTTCGAAGTTTAATAAGCAGGCACTACATCAGGTGAACACGTTATCTGATTATACAGCAGTTGTGACGGATTACGAATGGAGCCAAAACGAAGCCGAATTAGTTGAACAACATAACATCAATGTGGTTGCGGTTGACGAAGTTTAATCTAGGAAATTTTATCTATGAGGAGGTGGATCGATCGGCGCAATAAAGGTTCACAATACTTTACATTGGAGGTATGTGTAATGATTCAAGTAGCAGTAATTGCTGATGACTTAACTGGAGCTAATGCAACCGGTGTTCAAATCAGTAAAAATAATTTGAAAGTATTCACCTTAATGACAAACGATGATTCAAGTATTAAAAACGTTCAAGGTTTTGACTGCCTTGTGACAGAAACAGACAGCCGGGCGATTGAGGCTGATGTTGCCTATGAGCGGGTTTTCAACTTGGCTAAAGCCATCACACAACATAAGGGAATCAATGTTTTTTCGAAGCGAATTGATTCCACATTGCGAGGAAACCTTGGTAGTGAAACCGATGCCTTTTTAGAAGTGTTAGGAGAAGATTACATCGCGATTGTTGTGCCGGTCTTTCCATCTTCTGGACGCGTTGCCATCGGTGGCCGTTTGTTAGTCAATAACGTTCCCCTACATTTGACAGAAGCAGCCATTGACCCAAAAACACCGGTTCATACGCCAGTTATCGCTGATCTTTTTTCCCAGCAGACGAAGCATGAGGTAGGCTCGATTTTCATTGAAGAACTGAATCAGGGCGCCTCCTTCTTAGCGGAGCGGATTCTAGCTTTGAAGGCAGCTGGTAAGCGAATCGTTGTTGTTGATGCCATGACAGAAACTGAAATTGACCTGATTGCTCGGGCAGCCATTGAGTCAAAGGTGAAGTTTTTAGCTGTGGATCCAGGCGTGTTTACGTCATCGGTTTGTAAGCAAATGGTTAAGCCAACTAAGGAAGTTAGTACAGCCGACGCTAAAGTACTAGTTGCTGTTGGAAGTGTCAACCCGATTGCTGCAGCACAAGTGCAGAAGTTCCTAGGTACGCAAGAAAGCAATACCGTATTTATCAACGTTCAAGAATTTTTAGAAGGTCAAACTAACCGTCAAGCTGAAATCGACCGAGTCGTGACAGAAGTCGTAGCAAATAAAGATGCTTATGCCACGAGTAGTATCATTGGATCGGGTATTTATCCGGAGAATCGGATTGATCTGAAGAAATATGCGACTGAACGAAGTGTGACCATTGATGAGATCTCACATTTGATCAACCATTCGATTGCTGAAATTGTTCAGAAATTATTGACAATGGCACCAGAATTCAAAGGGTTATACACATCTGGTGGTGACATTTCTGTATCCGTTTGTCAGCAAATCGGTGCATCGGGACTAGCATTAATTGATGAAATCGTCCCGCTTGCTTCGTACGGTATCATTCAAGGTGGTGACCATAACGGACTTAAACTAATTACAAAAGGTGGAATGGTTGGGGACGAAGATGCCATTGTTACCTGTGTTAACCACTTAAAGGGAGAAATTTAATCATGAAAAAACCATTAATTGCCGTTCCAATTGGAGACCCAGCAGGGGTAGGACCAGAAATTATTGTCAAAGCAGTGGCAGATGAAAACGTCTTTGCTGCAGCCAACACCATCGTTGTTGGAGATTTGAAAGTGATCGAGTCTGTTATTAAAATGACTGGTGTCAACTTAGAAGTAAACGTTGTAGAAGGTCCTGAAGAAGGCCGATACGAACCAAATATCTTGAACTTAATTGACTTAGACAACGTTGACATGGATGCGTTTCAATACAGTGAGATTAACGGCATGTGTGGGAAAGCAGCGTATGCCTACATTGCAAAAACCATTGAGTTAGCCAATGCAAAGCGGGTACAAGCTGTGTCGACCCCCCCAATCAACAAAGAGTCTTTGAAGGCTGGGGGAATTGATTTCATTGGTCATACGGAAATCTTTGCTGAGTTAACTGACACGGAAGATCCGCTAACGATGTTTGAAGTGAGAGACATGCGTGTGTTCTTCCTAACTCGTCACGTTTCATTACGTCAAGCATGTGATTTGGTTACAAAGGACCGAATCAAAGATTACGTGAAGCGTTGTAAAGAGGCGTTAACGAAGCTGGGCATTACAGATGGACCGATGGCCATTGCTGGATTAAACCCACATAATGGTGAACACGGGTTATTTGGAGACGAAGAAGTAACCGATGTGACACCAGCTGTGGAAGAGCTACAAGCAGAAGGGTACAACGTTGTAGGGCCAGTACCTGCTGATTCGGTCTTCCACCTAGCGTTGCAAGGTCGCTACAACAGCGTCTTATCTTTGTATCACGACCAAGGGCACATCGCAACTAAAACCTTAGATTTTGAACGTACCATCTCGATTACAAATGGTATGCCGATTTTACGTACATCAGTTGATCATGGCACAGCATTTGATATCGCAGGGAAAAACATGGCTAGCGCAGTAAGCATGTCAGAAGCGATTCTCGTTGCTTCCAAATACGCATCGTTTTTCTCTAACACCGTGTAACAATTAGTAAAATAAGCCTGCTTGCTTAGAAAAAGGAGCAAGCTTATCTTTTTAACCGCTATGAAAGCGAAAACATCTCGGGAGGAATAAGAAAATGGGAACAGGAAATCCAACGGATTTACAATTAGTACTAGCTTTGGTTATCGGGGTCGCATTTTTAATCTTTTTAATTCTTAAAACAAAGGTTCACACCTTTTTAGCATTAATGATTGCAGCGATTACGGTCGGGGTTATTGCCGGCATGGAACCAGGGGAATTAATTGCTTCTGTACAAGGTGGTTTTGGTGGGACCTTAGGTGGGATTGGGATTATCATCGGTTTCGGTGTGATGCTCGGACAAGTTTTTGAACTGTCTGGTGCAGCCGAACGGATGGCACGAACCTTTTTAAAGTTATTTGGTAAAGGCCGCGAAGAAGTAGCGATGGCCCTAACTGGATTTATTGTTTCGATTCCAGTTTTCGTCGATTCAGCTTTCATTATGTTGTTCTCGATGGTTAAAGCCGTTTCGAAAAAATCTAAGAAGTCCATTGTGTCACTAGCTGTTACGTTAGCCGGTGGTGCCGTTATTACCCATTCCATGGTTCCACCAACACCAGGGCCTCTTGGTGTGGCCGGTGCCTTTGGCGTTGACGTTGGTCAATTCTTCTTACTAGGTTTTGTCATCGCGGTTCCGATGGCGATTGGTACGACGGTTTATGGCGCGTGGTTAGGTAAGAAAATTTATCAGATTCCATCAGACGATGGTGAAGGCTGGATTCGTCCATCTGCTATGTTGCCAGGGGTTGATCTTTCTAAAGAAGAGGAAACAGGCGAACTACCATCCGCGTTCTTAGCCTTTTTGCCGATCATTATTACCATTGCGTTAATTTTCATCAATACGGTACTAGGGATGATGGATTTAACCGAAGGTATCTTCGGGATTCTGAGGTTCCTAGGAACGCCAATGATCGCATTGGGGATCGGATTACTGGTTGCGATTTACACATTAGCACGTAAAGTAGGTCGCGAAAATTTACTTGCTGACATGGAAAAAGGAATCAAAAGTGCCGGTGTTATCATCTTAGTAACCGGTGCTGGTGGGGCTTTAGGGCGCGTTCTATATATCAGTGGTGTAGGTGATCACATTGCAGCTCAAATCACAGCAACGGCGATCCCAGTTATTTTACTGCCGTTCTTCGTTTCAACGATCATTCGCTTTGCCCAAGGTTCAGGAACCGTGGCGATGATTACAGCAGCGGGAATTACAGCGCCAATCGTTATTGCGGCAGATGGAAACGTCCTGCTTGGCGCTTTTGCAGCGTGTGCCGGTTCGCTATTCTTCTCTTACTTCAACGACAGCTTATTCTGGGTTGTTAACCGCATGTGTGGGATTGAGAACGTAAAAGAACAAATGCGTGTTTGGTCGGTGACGACCACGATTGCATGGGGAATCGGTCTTGTGTCGATCTTGGTGTTAAATGTGTTTATGTAGGAAGTCGTTATGCAAAAATCGGGCACTAGTGGAAGCTAGGCTCGATTTTTTATGTGGTAGAATTGTAAGACGTCGCTGAAAGTAAAGTAAATGCTAAAAACCTGTGATCACTTTACTTTTCGGGTACCGGGCAATAGGCAAAAGCCAAGGCCCTGCTTTGGCTTTTTACTTGGCTTTTCATAAATAGCAAATCCTCCCAAGGAGAATGTGATTGAAAAACCGAGCATTAGCTTTTGCTAAATCGCGGTTTTGCTGTACTGTCTCGAATTAAAAGTTCAACAGGTAAAATCTCTGTCTCGAACGTGAAGCTATCATCTTTGATCATTTTCAGAAGATGGTCGACAGCAATTTTTGACATGTGTTCGAGGGGTTGCTTAATGGTGGTCAACTTGGGAGATAGAATTTCAGCGAAAGAAATGTCGTCAAACCCTGCAATGGATAAGTCTTCTGGTAGTCGAATTTGGTGCAGATGTGCCTGTTCATAAATACCAACGGCAATTAAGTCGTTACTACAAAAAACGGCAGTTGCTTTGGAATCAAAAACAGCTTTTGCTATTTCTTGACCTCCTTTTTTTGTTAATTCAGACTCAAATAAGAGGATTTCCTTTTTGGCTTTAAGCAGTACATTTGCAAAGCCTTCGTATCTACGGTGAAGGTTCTGATAGCCAGAAAAGTCACCAACGAAAGCATACGTATTATGTTGCAACGAAAGCAGATGTTCGGCCATCAGCCTTCCACCTTCGAAGTCATCGATGCGAATGGAGAAGTCGCTTTGCATGCGTCGGTTATCCAAAATCAAATAAGGAATCTGTCGTTGTTTAAGTAAAGGAAGCATCGCTTTGCTTTCTTCTGTAAGGCCACAAATAATCAGACCGTCAATGGAACGTCGGATGAGACTATCGATGTAACGGGCTTCAAGGGCAAGATCTTCGCCAGAGTTGCATAAAAAAGTGATGTACCCTGCATGATGTAAGTGATTTTCTAAGTTTCTCGCAAGCTCAGCAAAAAAAGGGTTCGTTATTTCAGGTACGATCAAGCCCACTGTGAAACTCTGAGATGAAACCAAGCTTCTTGCGGTATAGTTTGGTTTATACCCTAGTTTTTCAATGGCCTCTAGCACATCGTTTTTTGTTTTTTCTGTGATCCGCTCTGCCTTTTGGTTCACAACCATCGAAACGGTTGCAATGGAAACACCGGCTAACTTAGCGACGTCTTTAATTGTGGTAGCCAAATTCTTCTCTCCTTTGATCAAGCACCGATTAAATGATAAGGCTTTGATGGATCTTATTATGTCACGATTGCGACTTTTTTGCAACTAAAATTAGGGTTGATCGTCAGGAGATTTTTTATTTTTATTGACAGTTTAAACGTTTAACTGATATAATAGTGTCAACAAAAACTGAAAACACTTTCCGAAGAAAGGGTGAAAACATGGTCAAAATAGTAGTGGTTGGAAGTTCAGCAATGGACTTAGTAGTGACGTCAAACGTGCGTCCCCAAAAAGGTGAAACCATTATAGGTGAAAGTTTTAAAACGGTACCTGGAGGGAAGGGAGCGAATCAGGCCATTGCAGCAGCAAGGCTTGGAGCAGATGTCACGATGCTAGGATGTGTCGGTAACGATGGATTTGGTCGAGAGATTCTCGAGAATTTGATGGCGGCTGGTGTTGACATCGAAAGAATGGATCAGATCGAAGAAGTGGAAAGTGGGACGGCCCACATTACGTTAGTCGAGGGAGATAATAGCATTATTGTGGTTAAAGGTGCTAATGCTTACGTGACACCGGTTTACATCGAGCAGCATTTGAATGTCCTTAAAGGGGCAGACGTGGTACTGATTCAACAGGAAAATCCAGAAGAAACGGTGGACGTTGTCGTGGAGGCTTGTCATGGGTGGAACGTGCCAGTGATACTCAATCCTGCTCCCGCTAGGAAAATTAAACAAGAAACCATTGAAAAAGCGACTTATTTAACACCAAACGAACACGAAGCCAATGTCTTATTTGATGTGGACGATTATCGCTCGGTTTTAGCGCAGTATCCAAACAAGGTATTTGTAACCGAAGGAGAGGCAGGGGTTAGATACCACGATGGGACAAAGGAAGTGGTAGTTCCCACTTACAAAGTAGAAGTAACCGATACAACCGGTGCCGGAGATACTTTTAATGGGGCCTTTGCCGTTGCTTTAGCTGAAGGGAGAACCCTTGAAGAAAGCCTTGTGTTTTCTAACCGAGCCGCTTCCCTTTCCGTGACAAAGTTTGGCGCCCAAGGTGGGATGCCAACCAAAGAAGAGGTCGAAAGGCAGATGATGGATTAAATGAAAAAAACAGGAATTTTAAACAGCCACATATCGAAAGTATTAAGCGACTTAGGCCATACGGACAAAGTGGTTATCGCAGACGCAGGACTTCCCATTCCAATGGGGGTGCCAAGGATTGATCTCGCTTTAAAAAGAGGGGTTCCTAGTTTTTTAGAAGTGATAGACACCCTATTGGAAGACATGGTGGTGGAAAAGATCATCCTAGCAGAGGAATTGAAAGAGCACAATGCACGGGTTCATGAAGGGATTCAAAATTACTTGTCAGACAAAGAAGTCACTTACACCAATCACAAAGATTTCAAAGCGTTATGTCAAGAAGCTAAAGTTGTGATTCGAACAGGGGAAGTAACACCGTATGCCAACTGTATTTTAGAAGCGGGTGTCTTCTTTTAACGGTGAAAAGATGAAAAATAAGGATGTGTTTAAACATGAAGCCACTTTTTGCTGCGTCACTGATGTGTATGAACTTCTTAGACGTACGAGCTGAATTAGAAGAATTAAATAAAGGGTGCGACCTCCTCCATGCCGATGTGATGGATGGGCATTTTGCTAAAAATTTAACCTTGTCGCCTGATTTTATTCGAGCGGTGAAGTCAGTTTCTCATCTTCCCATTGATGCCCATTTAATGGTGGAGTATCCGGAACAGTATTTAGATGGATTAATCGACATTGGTGTGGACTACATTTCCCTTCACCTGGAAACGATCAACGTTAATGCCTTCAGATTAATGCGAAGAATCAAAGAAGCAGGCATTAAATTTGGACTTGTCTTAAATCCAGCGACACCGATCGAGGCAGCCCAATATTTGTTATCTGAAGTGGATTTGTTGACCATTATGACCGTTGATGTGGGGTATGCAGGTCAAGCCTTTATCCCACAAATGCTAGACAAAATTGAACAAGCAAATGCTTTGAAAGAAAAGCACGGTTACGACTATCTCATTCAAGTGGATGGTGGTTGTGGACCAAAAACGTATCGTACCCTTTGGCAAGCAGGAGCAAGAGCCTTTGTTCTTGGAACATCAGGATTATTTGGCCGAAAAGATACCATTGCTGCTTCGTGCGGGCTTATGAGAGAAGAATTTGATGCAGCCATTAAGTAGTTAAGGAGGTCGAATACTGTGTCCGTTGTTTTAGGAATTGATATTGGGGGGACCCACGTTAGACTAGGCTTAGTCAGTAAGACCTATGAGCTATTTAACTTTATCCAATTGAAAACCGCTTCGGTTTTTCAGACAGAAAATGCCCTTACCGATTTACATCAGATGATAAGTGATTATTTAAACGAGCATGGGACGGACCAGGAAGTAATCGCTATTTCCATTGGATTTCCTTCCACCATTGATAAGTCAGGACATGTGGTTCTTTCGACCCCTAACATTGCTAGTTTGCAACAGGTTAACGTGGTAGAGGGGCTTGCCGAAAGATTGAAACTGCCTGTGTACATTAACCGCGACGTCAACTATTTGATGTTGTTTGATATCCACGAGCAGGAACTTGATACCTCTGGTGTTTTGCTAGGTTTATACTTTGGAACGGGAATTGGAAATGTTATTTTCATCGCGGGTCAACCTTTGCGAGGTAAAAATGGCGTCGCTGCTGAACTGGGGCACATTCCCGTGCTAGGAAAAACATCACTTTGTACGTGCGGTAGTATAGGGTGTCTAGAAAATTACGCCTCAGGTCGCTATTTAGTTAGCCTAGCGGAACAGGAATTAAAAGGCATCGATGTTTCAGAAATATTTGCCACTTACGGTGATCATCTCAAAGTCGTGGAATTCATTGAAAACATGGCCATTACCATTGCTTTAGAGGTAACCTTACTGGATCCAGAATGTATTTTATTAGGTGGTGGCATCCTGCAAATGGAAGGTTTCCCAAAAGGGCTGCTTGAATCACGAATCAAAGCACGTCTGAGAAAGCCGTATCCTTCCGATACGTTGGAAGTGATTTACGCCAAAGAGGGTCAAGAAAATGGGGTCATCGGAGCAAGTATTTATGCCCATCAAAGAGAAGGAGAACGATAAACATGATAGCAGTAGCAAACGATCACGCCGCATTGGAATTAAAAAAAGAAATATTGGCTTATTTGGATGAACTGGGGTATGCCTATAAAGACTTTGGAACACACGACAGCCAGCGCTGTAACTACCCGGAGTATTCGTTGTTGGCAGCCAATGCCGTTGCCTCAGGTGAGTGTGAGCGCGGCTTATTGTTTTGTGGAACAGGTGTAGGAATTTCCATTGCCGCTAACAAAGTAAAAGGCATTCGTTGCGTCGTATGCAGTGAGCCTTATTCGGCTGAACTATCTAGGCAGCACAACGATACGAACATGTTATCAATTGGGGCTCGCGTGGTAGGCGTTGACTTAGCAAAAATGATCGTCAAAGCCTGGTTGGAAGGTGAGTACGAAGGGGGAAGACACGGCATTCGTATTGAACAAATTGCTAACATCGAAAACAAAGGAACATGCCAATAACGATACCTGTATGAAGAACGAAAGGAGGGAATGGTTTGAACATCAAGATGGAAGGCATTCACAAATCCTTTGGACCTAACCACGTTTTAAGAGGGGTGGAATTGGAACTGGCTCCTGGTGAGGTTCATGCCTTGATGGGTGAGAATGGTGCGGGAAAATCAACGCTGATGAACATTCTAACCGGTACTTTAACCTATGACGAAGGGGTGATTTACATCGATGGTACGCCTAAGACCTTTAGTAGTCCCATTGAAGCAGAGCTTGCAGGTGTTACCTTTATTCATCAAGAGATGAATACGTGGCAAGAGATGACGGTAGTTGAAAATTTATTTGTTAACAAAGAACCTAAAACGGCTTTCGGTCTACTAGATACAAAAGAAATGAACCGTCGTGCGACCGATATTTTTAAAAGGCTTGGGGTTGACCTGCCCCTTCATGAGTTGGCTAAAAACCTTTCCGTTGGAAGCCAGCAAATGATTGAAATTGCTAAAGCACTGATGACCGATGCGAAGGTTCTTATTATGGACGAGCCAACAGCGGCTTTAACGACCCGCGAAACAACTAAGCTCTTTGACATCATTGAAGAGCTGAGAAAACAGAACGTTGCTGTCGTCTATATCTCTCACCGCATGGAAGAAATCTTTCAAATCAGTGATAAAATTACGGTGATGCGTGACGGTAAAACCATCGATACGAAGCCGACAGAGGAAACCCATTTGGACGAAGTGGTCAAGAAATTAGTCGGCCGAGAAATTGACGATTATTACCCAAAGCGCACGCCAACTGTTTCTGAGAAGACCGTCCTTGAAATCAACGGGTTAACCCGAAAAAATGCCTTTAAAGACATCTCTTTCCAATTAAAAGAAGGAGAAGTTCTCGGTTTCTTTGGTTTGATGGGATCGGGACGTACTGAGGTTATGCGTGGTATTTACGGTATTGATAAAGTAGATGGTGGAACACGTTACCTCCATGGAGAAGAAGTGAAACTGACCCCAGAGAACGCCCACAAGCATCGCATTGGAATCGTGACAGAAAATCGTAAAACCGAGGGGCTGCACCTTGACTTTTCCATTCGAGATAACATCGCTTTGCCGAACATTGACCACTTATCGAAAGGATTGGTCGATAAAAAGAAAGAAGGTCGTTACGTCGACGAGTTGATTACGTTGCTAACGGTTAAAACAGACAACTCACTGAACCCAGCCAGTAGTTTATCTGGTGGGAATCAGCAAAAAGTGGTTTTAGCCAAATGGATTGGTTTAAAGCCTAACGTTTTGATTCTGGATGAGCCGACCAGAGGGGTTGACGTCGGAGCAAAGCAAGAAATTTATAAATTGATTAACCAACTTGTAAAAGAAGGCATTAGCATGATCGTGGTTTCTAGTGAACTACCTGAAGTTCAGGGAATCAGCGACCGCATTGTGGTGATGCACGAAGGGGTCATTTCAGGGACGGTGTCAAAGGATGCGACAAGTGAGCAGATCATGACACTCGCTACAGGTACAGGAGGCAATAAACATGCTTAAGGATAAACTATTAAACGTATACGGAAAATTTGGTCCAATGATTGGCCTCCTTGTTCTCATTATTGTGGTTTCGTTTTTGAGCCCTGTCTTTTTGACGACTTCTAATTTAACCAACCTTCTGCGTCAAGTTTCTGTCAATGGATTGATTGCTTTTGGGATGACCTTTGTTATTTTACTAGGTGCCATTGATTTATCGGTGGGATCGGTTCTAGCCTTTTCAAGTGCTGTGATGGCTAGCTTGGTAGTCAGTGGCATCCCTTATGCGATGGCGCTTTTAGCAGCCGTTTTAGTGGGTGCAGTTCTTGGTATGATGAATGGCTTGGTCATTACTTATGGGAAGGTGGCGCCTTTCATTGTTACCCTAGCTACCATGACTGTTTTTCGAGGCGCGACTTTTATTTTCACCGATGGTGTTCCGATTTCAGGCATTTCCCGTGATGGGAATTTGTTCCAATTTATTGGAAGAGAGGAGATTCTAGGACTTCCATTTCCAGTCGTCATGATGTTAGTTATTTTCTTGCTTTTGTTTGTTCTGCTTCACAAAACAGCCTTTGGTCGAAAAGTTTACGCTGTTGGTGGGAATGAGAAAGCAGCTAACATTGTTGGTGTGAAAATTAACAAAATTAAGATTCTAGTCTTCACTTTGTCGGGAGCATTAGCTGCTTTAGCAGGTGTTATCATCACCTCCCGGCTTGGTTCTGCTCAACCAAATGCAGGTTTATCTTATGAATTAGATGCCATTGCAGCGGTTGTATTAGGGGGAACGAGCTTATCCGGTGGTAAAGGGAGAATGTTTGGGACGTTCATTGGAATTTTAATTATTGGGGTCCTTAACAATGGACTAAACATTTTAGGGGTATCCAGTTTTTACCAAGAAGTGGCAAAAGGTGCCGTTATTTTAATTGCTGTTTTACTTGATCGAAAAGATGCTTAAAGGAGTGTGATAGTGCTTTATACTTTGGTTTTAGTAAGGTACAATAGGGATGAAAAACGCATTAAAAAATACAAAAGAGAGGTAATGAAAATGAAAAAGTTTTTGAGTGTTCTAGGTATTTTGGTGTTGGGATTAGTTTTAGTAGCATGTGATTCAGACGACGCACCTGAGGCGAACGGTGACGACGAAGCAGAATTTGTGGTAGGTGTTTCACTATCAACTTTAACGAATCCATTCTTCTTAGATGTACAGGAAGGAATTGAAGCGGCAGCCGAAGAAAATAACGTGGTGGTACACGTGGTAGGAGCAAACGATGATGCAGCGGTACAAAGTGCTGACATCGATGACTTACTTCAACTTGGTTTAGACTTAATCATTATCAACCCAGTGGATGCAGAAGCCATTGTAACGACAGTTGAATACATCAACAACACCCATGAAATTCCAGTTATTACCTTAGATAGAACGAGCGATGGTGGCGAAGTGATTTCTCACGTGGCGTCTAATAACGTAGCAGGTGGTGTACAGGCAGCAGAATTCATTCTTGAGCAAATCGGAGAAGATGGTGTTGTTGTTGAGTTAGAAGGTCAGCCAGGTGCTTCTGCAGCTAGAGAGCGTGGCGAAGGATTTAACAGCGTAGCAGACGATAGCCTAAACGTTATTGCACGTCAAACGGCAAACTGGAGTAGAGCAGAAGGACTAAGTGTATTAGAAAGTATTTTACAAGCGAACCCAGAAATCGATGCGGTATTTGCTCATAACGACGAAATGGCATTAGGTGCAATCGAAGCATTAAGAGCACTTGATATGTTAGAGGACGTTTTAGTGGTTGGGTTTGATGGCATCGACGATGCTTTAGCTGCTATCGAAAGCGGAGAAATGGCGGCAACCGTTGCTCAGCAACCGGTCCTTATGGGACGTATGGCACTCGAAGCTGGTATTGAATACTTAAACGGTAACGACGTTGAAGCTTCTATTGATACACCATTACAACTCATTGTTGAATAAAATTGACATTTAAAAACCGAGGTCACCATATAGTGGTCTCGGTTTTTGCTTGGTGAAAAATCCTCGTATAAGAGAAGGGGTTGTACTCTGCTATAGAAGTAACGTCACATCTTTTGCTCGAATCCAAGAATTGATGCTTTGTAAAAGGACTTCTTCGCCTGATTTTCGCAGTTGTTGAACCGTATACACTTGCCCGTGAACCCAAGCAGGAATGTTTTGACCCGTTGCCCACGTCCGTGCCGTCGTGTTTACTCGCACCCGTGAACCGACTTCAATAGCAGGAGGCGGTGGTGGCGTTACTGGCCCAGTAATGATCGGTGGTGGTGTGTTCACTGGATCGGTCGCCTTTAAATCAGGAAATGCAGTGTAACTTCCTGAAACGCGAACTTCGATAAACCTACCATTGGTAGAAGGCTTTAAATCTGGAAGTGACAAATCGACGTTAATGGGTAAGTTGTGATCCATCAACCGTTCATTAGCAAAGATCCGCATCCGAGGGCTTCCCCAAATGCTTCTTGCGCCAACAGATAACACTTCTGTTTCCAAAGGTCGACTATTTTGAATAAAATTGTTGTGAGACACCATTAAATTAAAAATGGAAGCCCCACTCCCTGATTCGAACGGTAACGTTCCGATTCGAATCTCTTGTACCGTTGTGTTTCGACGAATGGCCGCCTCAACATCGGCTTCGTTATAATTTAGTCTGAAAAAAGCATTGACGAATACTTGATGACCGATTCGTGTCCAATTTCCTGTTTGATCACTATATTGTCCCTGAATCACGCCATTTCCAATTTGTAACGTTGGTATCCATGTTCCGAATTGGAAATCAGCATTTGAATTTACACGCATAGAACATCCTCCTGTCTAAAACAATGTTGCTCTTTTAATAATTTATGTCCATTCGTCGATAATGATGACGAATTTTGGAGGTTATACGTAGGAACAGAGCTACATACCATGGCTATTCGAGGGCTCCGGATTGCCTCATTATCTTTTGCCTTCCTTGGCTTTAATGTGTTTGCAGCTGGGTATTTTGCCGCCCTTAACAATGGTTTTATCGGAGGCTTACTATCGACACTGAGGACGGTCGTGTTCAATTTAGGGTTGTTATTAACCTTACCTCGTATTTGGGATTTAACAGGTGTGTGGAGTGCCACACCAATTGCTGAAAGTTTCGCACTTTTAGTTTCCATTTTCTTCTTAGTCAAAATGGGTAAGAAATATCATTATCTTGGTTAGCGGATTAAATTTGCAACGCTTGGTTGTCAGTTTGCCAACGAAAAGTTGGTGTTCATCGCTTCAATTTTCAGCTATAATAAGATCATCCTAACTAGAGGTGATGAACATGATGTTTGCAAAAAAGTTAAAACAGT
>Ga0131853_10002460_pt1 | contig 33061 bp, 25 predicted proteins | sample TergutLab28metaG_FD_92764 | JGI IMG/M metagenome (GOLD analysis project Ga0131853, IMG submission 92764) | Labiotermes labralis P1 segment gut microbial communities from Petit-Saut dam, French Guiana - Lab288 P1 (version 2) (version 2) | ecosystem: Host-associated > Arthropoda: Insects >... | reverse complement strand
GGCCATTATCTCCGTAACCGTTCAACTTTGGACATAGGTGTTTTGGGTTATATCGGTATACTTTAACATAAGGAACACCCTCCCGAAGTCTGGCATATTCCTCCTGGGACACCCTGTATATGTACATACGAGGGTTGAGAAATGAGTCCCACAGCTCAACCACATCCATAACTGTAATGCTTGTCCCTCCTGTGTGTTTTCTCTATTCTCATAGAATTTTGTTCACACACTTGTTGGTTAGGTCTGATCACGATCTTATAGCAACACAATGAATTGAGTTGCTGTACTGTCACTTGTCTGCAGGAGGTGCTCTAGCATTGGGTTGGTTCATTACCAGCAGTTGTGCCCTGTATTATGTGAGCAAAAACACTCTTCATCATAGAATAATGGTACTGCAATATGGCACTGTCTGAGACAGGACACTACAGACTTATCTGTAGTCATGGATGTGAAACAGCACACAGTGTGTGTGGCAGTGCATGTCAGAAGAGACATCGAATGGAATGAAAATAATGTAATGAGGCTAAAAGCAAACCCATTTTAAGAAGGAGACATGACACTGGTGCAGGCATAATATTGCCACACTACAGCCTGCACCCCTCTCATATACCAGGCTGTAGGCAAGCTGGTGCCAAGAGGCCTTCACACCCATCGTTTTCACTATCCATAGAACATCTCTCTATGGCCATGACAAAGTACACCAAAATTTAATTTAAAAAAAAAAAACACTGACTTTAAAGGTAATGATACAGTGCACCCTAAAGTACAGAACTACCGTGTAAAAGCAAATATAAATATTTAGTATGGAATGTGGGCAAACAGAAAATACCTTGTGTATTATACAGACACACTTTTTGTGTTTGTAGCAAGTTACTTATTAAGTCAATGTGCAGGCACTAATATTAATAAACAAAATCCTTATTACTTGGAAAATCACACTTTTCTCATATTCATAAATATTATAAAAAACGTGAATTTTTTCACTTCCAGTTACAAAGTTCAAACAGACAGTGACTATTGTACAATCTAATGTATGTACTGGACTATTTACAACCTCTCTTTCGCACTCTCTGTTTCTCACACACACACACACACACACACACACCACCCACACACATGCATGCACGCACGCGCACACACACACACACACACACACACACACACACACACAGAAAACAAGCATTCACAAAATTCAAGACACCACACAATGTGGATGTCAAAATGATTGCTCAGCCGCATACCATTTTTCGTAACAAACAGTATTTATTGAATGTAGTATTGCCAAGATGTTCACACAGAACACTATGTGATACGGGTTTGCTTGGTGTGTTCCGACAAATTTAAGTACAATAATGGTAACTTAAGAATGACACAAATCCTACTCAACACTCAACTGCATCCAAAGAGACAAAACTTTGGTTTCTTTCTTTAAAATAAAAAATGTTATCCTGAGTATTTTAAAAGCTATTGTAACATCGTGAATGTGCCGGTACATAGTGCACACTTTCTGGCACATCATTAGTCACAAAGAACCATCTGAATTTACCAAAAAAAAAAACAGTAACAATTAATGCATAATCATACAGGACACATTTCCCTGATGGCAAGTTGCATGCAATTCTTATGTATGCCATTTTAAGACTCCTTCATTTAATTTTTTGTCGAGGTGTTAAGCCTCATCACATCAGTGAAACTACAAACTCTGCTAAACTTGGATGTTCTTTGCATTATATTAGACAGGTGCTTCATAAGCTATGAAAAATTAAAATAGAAAATCTCTCTTTCATTAAAATCTTCTGGAATGTGACACTACCTAATGTGATGGAGGTAGCAGGTTTCTCTGAATTGTGTGTACCTGTCCACCAAACTAGATGATAACCCACAGTACGATGTCTATATAAACTGACTGTCATGCTAATCTGGTATTTCTGCGTCATTTTTTCATGATTAGTACTTGTAATCATGGCATGGAAAAGTTGATCTTCTGCCAGTCATTCACTGACATACTTGCCTAAAGAAACTTCTGACGCTGAATCTGTCAGATCTGCGGTACTCACTGCAGCGAGTGTAGGTTATCATGTTTTGTGATAACGTACCATCTGTTTTGGCATATACGTAGCATGTTTTCCAAGAACATTCCATTCTACCCAGAAGATGAAAGCAGTAGGTCCCTGCAGAATGCTGGTACCTGTCTACTCGACAACACTTCACATCTTGAAGAATGATGTTGAGAGCAGTAAATGTTCTTCCTGTATTTGTATGTGGTCAGTATATAAAATTGATAGTGATTATGTTGTCAAAGGGCTGGTAGAAATTGTTTGTGAAGTGCCAAAAATATTAAATTTCATTTTTGAAAGCTGTATTGATGCTACGTAGGTAGTTACCAAGATGAAGGCCATGGGACAAACAGTGTGTACTGGATGCAGACAATGACAGCAAGAATTCTGTGGTTGTAAGTTGACACATTTGTGTAAAACTTTGAATATATAATAATGAAAAATAAGGTTGTTCACAAATAAGTTTCCTTGGACCTTCAATTTTCTCTTATCCATCTGCACAGTTTCTCTGAAATTATTCTCATTTTGTCACATGGCCACATTGTGATTTGGTGTTATGTGGATAACTAAACTACAGAGGATGTAGTAACAGCTTCTACTGCAGTCTGTAGGAACAATGTCAACAATGCAGTATGACTGGTACTGTTTATGGATCATAGAGCTACCATGCCAGAGAAGGAGCAAACTCTGCCTCTTCTGCTGATCTATGTCTTTTACTGATTTGCACAGGTTGATGGCTAAGTCAAAATGACTATGTGACAACAAAGCAAGTTGTGGCTAAAGGGATGTCACCTCCAAACTCACAATTAGCTAATGTGTGCACATGCACACATACACATACACACACACACACACACACACTTACAACTTTAGCTATGCCTCCTGTGCAAGTTGCAGCAGATGCCTGAACCTGGCTCCATGTTGGTATGTGTTTCTAGTACCTTAAAATATAGACTGTTTGACCTCAGTGACCTCTGCCCAGGTAGAAAGAGGTGTAAAAACCATTTGTTAGGTACAGGCACCCACATGCCACTGGTAAGATGATGACAATGAGGCTGATGGTGACTGTGGGAACCAACAGCACAGTGTGGCCTGTGAGCTAAGGGAAGGCAAAGGTTTCAGTTGCTGATCACCTATATCCACACAGATCTAACTAGAAACTGAACTCTGGACGCTTTGAGTAAGAATTCATTGTCTTAGCCTGATAACCACCTGGACCCTGTTGAATAACATTAGCAGCACAATCTGAATGACAAGGAACAGCAAATTCTGTGGCATGGAGGCAAATTTGTGGCACAACAATGGACAGAAATAATATTTTGGAATGTTTAACTACATGTATTTCAACAATTACGTTTGGTAAAATTAGAAACCAAGATCTACTGCTGTGTGGAACACATCATAAAATGGAGGAAGGCAATCATAAAATGGAGGAAGGCAGTGTATGCAACCCAATATCTCTACTACAGCCCCAGAAGCTGATGTCATGCATTCATAGTTTTGGATGCTAGTCTCAAGCGTTGCCACACCACGTGGACATGCCAAGTCAATGTGTCTGACATCTTTAAAGTTGGGCTTGCATTTCTTTGTGAACTTAAATTCACATCACATCTATCCTCAAGTCATTCAAATTTGTTGAAGCCTTTACAGAACCACAGTAAGTATATTTGCAACTTACATTAACATTAAAATGCTCTGTATTCTGCTCACAGTGTATTTATGTGTTTTAGATGATTCCCAGAGTAAACAGTGGTTATTTCCCTAAAGAGCTCTAACTGAATAATCTTCACAATGAAGACAGTGTGTTTCTGTTAGATAGAAGCACATTCACGTTTAGAGAAGAAAATTATATGTAGAATACTGAGGTAACACCATGTAATATGATAAGATATGTATCAATGCTTTAGAGGGAAATGTTGCTATTATCTCACTTTGTTTAACCCTGCAAATAGAGGTGGCAGGCTACTTCAAAATGTTTGTATTTATCTACCAAACTGCATGACATCACATCCCAGTGATCACATGGAGGGTTATCTTGTAATATGAACAAGACAGAAAATGTAAGTACAATGTTTGCATTAACAGGTATTTGGTTCTTTGCATCCTGCTTTGTCCACCTCATTATACTGTCCTCATTCTAGTAACTATGATCCTTCAAGTCATCAGAACCACTCACCCAGTGTAACAATGTCACATCCCAGAAGACAAATCCTCAACAACACTGCTGTGAAAACCTCAAATCTTGCATTTTTTGCTTCAACCACAACAGTGAAAGGGGCAAAGATGGACTGCAGACAAGCAGACACACTGTGTGTGTGTGTGTGAGACAAACTGAGTCGGTATTTAATTTCACTGCAGAACCATCTTTTTTACTGCAAATACCAATAATCAGTAGAATCTGCATTTAGATGTAGCAAAAATGTTAATTCCTGTTCTCAGAACAGTCGTGACAATACCAAATAAAGGTGACTGGTGCAAACACCTAGTTGCAAAACACAAACAAGTCATTTCCAACACAAGACATCTCCTCAACAGTAGGAAAACTGGCACATTAAATGTCATGAATGAGCAACAGGAGACACAAAGACTCATTCCTTACTACTGAAAAACAGCCTCTTCGCTCTCTGTTGAAGCCAATCAAAAATACTAGGAGTCTAAAAAATGTACACACATTTTATGAAGGAATACAATTTCAGGTATTCATAATGGTATGTAACAGATGGCACCAGTTGTACTGTGTAAATGCCACGCCTGTCAATGCACGACACATGAAAGTAGGGGTACATGTGATATTCAAACACACAAGTCAATTTTGAAGCCCCACTGTAAATTTGAGAATATAAGGGAAAAAATCTCTAACATTCCAGAGAGTTAGTTAGTTAGTTAGTTAGTTGTGTAACTGAGTGGTGTGTGAAGGAATTTCAGCAGGAATTTTTATGTAACTTTGCTGTCAGTTGTTCCAACAGTTATCAGTCTAAACATCTGGCTGCTAAACATACCATCACGTATGAACACACCAAATATTGTCCTTACCTCCGAGATGTGTGAAATCACAGTGTTCATGTTCGGTTAAGATACACAGACCTTAATAAACCCTTCTGTCTGACATCTCTACTCTACGTGAAACCAAAGCAGCCATCTGTAAACATGAAGATGGTACTCCATGCAGATTTCAAATAGAGTTAATTTTTTAAAAAATTGGGTAAAAATCCAGTGATTTATATCTTGTATCATAAGGGAAGGCATTGTAGACTAAACATAAAACAGATCAGAAGCAACATTGTCACATTTTTTTATCACAAGTGGCAGGTTCGAAAACAAACAGAATTTAAAAGAAAAATTTTATTTTCTTCTAATTTATGCAATTGAAATGGTTTGTTACAGTCAGTCAGTCAGTCAGTCACACTGTGAAACTGCGCAACTGATCTGATACTGTGCATTGCAACTGTAAGGTCAGCAATCACTTGTGGTTTTCAAACAAAACTACAGGGAATGATAAGAATACAGACCGTCCATTGAAACAAAATTTTTTCTCGGTAACTTCTCCCTTACTTGATCCTGTTGCCACTTTACATGGCATATCTTCAAAATGTTTCTGAAACAACAAACACAAAAAAAAAAACTGCTATTTGCAAATACTGTCCAGCAAATCCCTAAATTTTGAACATTGCACCACACTGTAAACTAAAGAACTAGATGCTTCTTATCAGCATAAAGGATACTGAAAATATATGTCAAATAACAAGAACCAAAGGTAACAGAAACAAAGTGAAGTAAAGAACAGTGATCAGACATCGGAGAGTTGCAGAGTCACTGACGTCTTTAGCAGACCAACTGCTGAAACCAGTCTTTGTTAAGTAAAGGAAGTTCGATTACATGCAAACAATAGACATAACATACATTATAATAATTACACATAAATAAGCACTCAGCTTCAAACCCAACAACTTAAAAATACTGAAAAAAAATAAATTACAGTCAGTAAAAATAATATCTTTTGTTACATTACATCGGCAATAATATGTCTTGACAAGTACAAAATGTGATATATATATATATGTATATATATATATATATATATATATATATAGCAACACAACCATTGAATGTGCATTATGAAATAGACTTCTTTCACTGTGCATTTTACTTCCAAAATGTTCTCACCTAACCTTCCCATAAATATCACATACAAACGTACAGTTCTTCTGAACTCCTGACTTTACATCCACTGCGAAACTAATGAATATCTAAAGCCTTATACAGCCATATAAATTTATGCCTCTTTGTTTCTCACTCACAGCTAAGGCCATCAGCAAATCAAGGCCACCATAATTTAAGGCAATACAGCGAAGGCTTCAAAGAATCTACTTCTGAGCTCCCTGAAACATCAGCAGTTGATTCATCAAAAGAAAGCCAGACCACATGCAGCTTCTGTGTGTACAAACACTGTGATATTTCTTACCTCATTCCAACAGACACTCACATTTGACTAGGGTGCATATGCCTCATAAAAACAAATAACAAACATATGAAAACAACCCAAACCTTTTTTTTTTCAATGAACGTCACCCTCTCATTCCTGATTCTCTCCATTCTGAACGCCGAACAGCCTAGCAGCCTCATCAGCAGCAGATTTTGACTGCAGTACTTTGTCTATTATTGATCCCTGAATCCCAAGCAGGTTTCCAATTAGGTCTGTGTTATCATCTTCTGCATCATCCCTCTTGTCTGCTGTTCCCATTGTACTTAATGAAAACTTTGAGCTTAGAATCTTTGCTGCAGTAGAAGCTGTGAAATTTTCAGAATCATTATCCCATTGCCTCAGGCCTTTATTAGCAGATGTGGTGGTTATGTTGTTGTTATTATGGTTTGTCATCTTGAGGGGTTTACCATCGAAAGAACCTGATAAGGATGCGCCAACTTCCTCATCTCCACTGATTCCAGCTGCATCTTCACCCGAATGTTGCTTTTTGGTATGATGATGTAGCATGCTATGAAGCATGGTACCACTGTTAGGGTGGTCCTCATCTCCACTGACCACAGAGACATCCTCAGTGGAAGTTGCTGAAGAGTTGTAGACAGCAGTGGAGTTATTGTGCTTTTTGCGATGTCGCAGCATGCTATGTTTAAGTGTAAAGCGTCGTCGACAAATGTCACAAGAGAAGGGACGTTCCCCTGTATGAGTTCGCATGTGACGACGCAAGTCCTCGGCAGACCAGAACCGCCGCATGCAGAATGCACACTTCACCTGATACAAATAAAAGCAGATCTCATTTAGAAAAAAACAATTCATAGAGTACAACTTGGAGCTATAATTTTGTCTTTGCAAGATAATATCAAAATATTCACAGTACAAAGCCTGTGATTTCCAAACACTGTCAACATATTAGGCTTCTCCATTTCCAGTCTTCTTACTCACAACCTTACTTGTACCAGACAGAAAGCCACATGTGTCAAAATTTAAAACAAAATACATTTTGTTACAGGAATATAACAAAACTGGGAATGGTGTATCCATGATTTAGTAGGTGGCGTTTAATGATGCATTCTTTACTTCCAGGTGTCATATCAAACTGACACTCACCTTTCTGTTGGCATAGTCTGGGAACTTGCCACGCAGCTGCTCCAAGCTCTCTTCTCCTCCTGCATGGCCGTCATCAGGGTGCGGCACCGCGCTACTGCTGCTGCTGCTGCTCACGTTGTTTTCCTCAGTTCCTGTACTGCAACTGGAGTCAAGAGCTCCCTTTGACATTAGGAGCTCAAACTCTGATGGGTGGCTCTCACGGATGTGCTCAAGGGCCTCCTGACGCTCTGCATAGCTGCCCTCACACAGGTGGCACTTAAATGGTAGGTCTGCTGATGACACTACAGCAGTGTTGCCACCTGTGTGTGTCTCCGGTGCAGACGTGTAGAATTTCGGCACTTCTGCTGTATTATTGCTATAAGGAGGAACATTAAGTTTCTTGCAGCAAGTATTAATACAGGGTCATCATTTATGTGACAACAGTCACTAGTCACTTCCTGTCAGCTCACTTAACTTACAAAACATCAATAACCAATGAACATGTTTGATAAGAAATCAAGTCTGTGAGTCAAAGGAAAATATTTCCAGAACTTTCTTTAAATATGGTAAATAAAAACTTGATATTAACTGCAAAACATCGAACTAAGATGTGTGAATTGCAGCTGTCAGCAAACTGTAATGGCAGTGACAGCTGCACTCTCTGCTTTCACATGCAGTGTGATGTGAGTTGTCAAACAAAATAATGACACTGTATATGTGAAGGCAAGTTATATCTGTAATGAGCCCCCTAACAAATGAAAACGTTCTAATTACATTCATGGTTTGTTTTTTCCTCCCAGTTCACTAAATTTATATCAGAAGTCACCAGCACAAGACTACTAATGTAGCAGTGAAGCTAGGGCTGACTCCTCTCTGTATGAGGTGCATTCTATAGTGCCATGACTATCAGCTGTCACTTCTTGTCACTTTCTGATGTTACTCTAGCCCACACATGTGGCAGATTTGCAGTGAGAAGTGACAAACTATAATGTTCAGACAAAACAGGGGCACTCTAGAAAATAAGGCAGGATGATACAATGAATAATACTTAAAAATATAACATCATGCAGAAGTATACACGCTCTCTCTCTCCCCCCCCTCTCTCTCTATCACACACACACAAAAAAAATGAAGTATATGACACCGTGTACTTTGGAAGATGAATATTAACAGTTCTATGAAGCTCTGAGGCACTGGCAAAAGTCTGCTAGACAGTATAGTGTATAATCACATACAGCTGAAATCTTGCTTACAGCTATTTGTTTTGCTTGATTCATGTCAAGTGCACAATAAGTGAGGAAATGTGTATAGGGAACTGGAAAGAAAAGATAAGGTAAGGGTTGTGGCATATTTTGAGACTGTTTTGAGAAATGTGACAGCAAGGCACAGACAAATATCCAAGTCAGCTGGGCTGTGACACTGTGTGACTGGGCAAACAGGGTCAAGCAGTCCAAAAAGGGAAAGTGAGGCAATGTGTAGTTATAGGGTAATGGTTAATGGCAGTCAGAGATATGGTGTCACCTTCCAGAAAGGTTTGACTGCCCATTCTCTTCCGCTCGGCAGGCTGTTCCCAAATGTTACCTCAACGGCTGGCTCCTCTTGCAATCTGCAGCAATATGGACACTGCGATCATCAAGTTCTTGCTGCTTCAGGCTGCCTTCCCATTGGGCAGTCCCCCTGTCCTTGTCATCACCAGCATCTTCACTGCCACTAGCATGACTCTCGTCTCCTCCATACCGGCTCTCAGGACGACTGCTCCCTGCAGTATTTGCATTCCAGCCTTCTTCAGCAGACATAACAGTCCTGGTAGAAATAACACACAAATTTATTTCTTTATTATCAAGCCAGTAGGCTTCGATCTCTTTAGAAACCATCATTCAAATGCACATATGAATTCAAAAGCAGGATTTTACATATTCATATACTTGGCACATTAAGCAGTATATTCAAGAAATATTTATCACTAGTGGCCATTTGCCATAACATGGGAAAGGTACACTTGTACAAGTACTGGCCACTTCTTGGTCCCAGCTGATTATCTGTAAATGTGACCTAAGTCAAAGTAATTAAAAATGTCAGGGGGTACACAAATGTTTCTGTGTTCCCTTGACAAATTTCAAATGCTCCCAGCCTCTGTGCACTGTACTGTGTGATGCATTTTAAGGTAATCTGAATTTTAAACTCTGCTGCTGTGGGAAGTAGTTGGAATTCACAGTTCTGGTTCAGCAAAGGGTTAATTCACTTCAATTAATTCTGTCATTGACATAAACACAGTGACACTTGGAAATGAAAGGTTGATTGCTAGCCCACAATTACAAGTAATCCCCACCTCTATATGACCTTTGAACTGCCACTGTTATGCCCAAATACTGCTGATAGTATCAACTGGTCTCCACCAGCACAGTAATACACAGCTGACATTACCAACTGGTCTTCACAGCACAGTAGTACCCAGCTAATGGTAGCAACTTGTCTCCACCAGCACAGTAATGAACAGCTGATGGTATCAATTGGTCTCCACCAGCACAGTAATACCCAGCTGGTGGTATCAATTGGTCTCCACCAGCACAGTAATACCAAGCTGATGGTATCAACTGGCCTCCACCAGCACAGAAATACCCAGCTGACGGTGTCAACTGGTTTCCACCAGCACAGTAATATTCAGCCGATGGTGTCAACTGGTCTCCACGAGCACAGTAATAAACATCTGATGGTGTCAACTGGTCTCCACCAACACAGTAATACCCAGCTGATGGTATCAAGTGGTCGCCACCAGCAAAGCAATATACAGCTGCAAAACACATCAGAACACTGAAGGGACTCAACAGTTCATTTATGCAGAAGTCGAATTTCATCTTTTGCCAGGTGTGTCAGTAATGACCTGATGGGTATTGCTGTGTGTCCCACCATCAGATTGTCACCACTCAAACACACTTTCAGATACATGTAGACCTAGAGCTGGTAGGTCTTCATCACAACTTTCAGCTGTGTTTTGGCCATGCACACCCCTGACCACCCTGACCATGTGACAAACTGATCATTCCCACTTTGCATCTCTAAGTGCAATGAAACTGGAAGTTGTTCTACCATGGCATCTATCTCCTAATCAGTTTAATTGCAGTCTCTACAAGTTGCCTGTGATTCAGTTTAATACTGTCTTTCTTCAGTCATCTCTTGTAATTCATTCTACAATATAACATGCCCTGTGCTGTCATATGTGTGTATGTGTGTGTGAGAGAGAGAGAGAGAGAGAGAGAGAGAGAGAGAGTTAAGGCAGCAACTGGAACATCACACTACAATGGAACACAAAAACTAAAGGAAAACTTTGCAATGAACAGTGATAACATAACAGTTCTTGAATAGGTTTTTAGTTGAAAAGAAACTCTGCTCTTAGTGAAGAGATGTGTGCAACAGAGACATCGACAGTACTAACAGCATTCTAGAAACTGCAGTATACATTGTTTGTCAAACATTTCTGGGACTATTTAAAGCATTAATTAAAATACATAATGTTGTTACCTGAAAAAAAAAGAGAGAAAATTATAAAAGTAATTGCAGAGAAACAACAATATATACCAACTTTTCTGTAAAGTTGTACGTTGTAAAACTGATTCACTCTTAAAAACCAAGTTTTTATTAGCACATTATTTATATATTTAAAAACACAGTAAATAAAATGTATTTTCTTAAATGCTATTTTTGTACTTTAAAAGGATATGAAAAACACAGACTACGATAAAAACACAGGCATTTAAACTCAGCCTGCTTAGTGCAAATAATTAGGCAATACATTATGGAACAACACAGTGCTGCCAACAGATACAACTTACGGTGTTTTGTGAGAAAGAGTGACGAGAAATATCCAATATAGTTATCAGTGATTAAGTTAAGGAACCTAATACTGGCAAGGAAAAACATATCTGGGGTGAAGAATGGATACTCCTGCCATAGAAATAAATAAATGAATAATGAAATAATCAATAGAAGTTTAGGGTGCAAATTTTCTGGAAAGTAATGTTGTGTTGTTTGACACGCAGTTCACAGCATTCAGGATCAAACAGTCAAAGAAGAATAGCTGAACAATACAAAGCATATGTTATACAGGTATGGTTAATGTGGGTAGCAGATGGCTAAAGAGGTTAGAAAGCCAATAATGCTGATAGTGTGGATGAAAAAATACATGGAACATTGCAAGAGGCACTTTTGGATATTTGAAAGATAGAAGAGCTAAGGTAAGGGAAGGTTTGCACATATATTCTTTCATCCATCTCCATTTCATTTTACCAAGGCTCCTCCCACTACCACCACTCTTGGTTTACCACCCCCTGTGGCTATCAGATATTCTGTATCACACACTACTTGTAGCATACTGCTCTTCTTCTTGGACTGCTTGATCTGGAAGTTGAAGGTACCACAATCCTTTAAAATGTCAAAACCCACTCATAAAATGAAACAGTACTACATTCTGGAAGACCTGCAAATTCAGCAACACTACTGCAAGAACCTCAGAGCTATCATAAGTGAAGCTCCTCACAGCCCTAGCCAATATTTTGCCTTCCGTAACACACCTTGTTATAAGCGACTGTGGTGCAGGTCCAGGATTGACAGGACTGTGCTTTGTCTGCACATGCTTCTTGAGGTTGCTCTGTGTTGAGAACGTTGAGCTCGGACAATAGTTGCACTTGTATGGCCTCTCGGGAACATTCCTCATGGTGTAGTTTCCTGAACTGGAGCCAGGCGAAGTCTCAGAGCTTGACGAAGAACCCCCGCCTTGAGACGCTGATGAAGTCGACTGGCTGCCATGTTTGCGGAGCAGATGGCGGTCACAGTTCGACTTGGTAGTGAACAGCAATGAGCAGTGTGGACATTTGTAGGGCTTCTGCCCAGTGTGAGTTAGCACATGGCGCCTCAGAGATGAAGTCCACGGGAATGTCCGCGGGCAGTAAGGACATGACACACGGTTTGGCGCCAGTGAATATGCACTTTTCTTCTTCTCTACACCAGTGGTGTTGGTGTTGGTGTTGCCCAGCTCACACTCTGACCTGCAAGGGATATATGACAACTGGCAGTCGTGTCATGATACACAGTACAGAGTAACGAGAACCAAATGATTGTGCTACCCTTTAGCATATTATGAATATGCATCTCTGAACTTCAGCCAGACTGAACTGAGAGGTTTAGTGCAGTGTGTCCCACTCGTTCATTAAGTTCTGAAGGTTTAACAGATCTTTAAATAACCAACCACACCCCTATATACATTTGTCTTCTCCCCCACACATGACACATGCCCCACCCATCTCATCTTCCTTGTTTCAAATAATATCTGGTGAGGAGTAAAACCTGTGAAGCTCCTCATTATGTAATTTTCTCCAGTCGCCTGTTACTTTCTCCTAAGCCCAAATATCTTCCTCAGTACCCTGTTCTCAAACACCATCAGCACTGAACAGATCTTTATACACCTTCATACATGCTGATTGCTCTGCTTACAAACACATGAAATAAGAACTACTAACACTTATGAATGCAGATCTTTTAAACACATTATTTAACTTTTTGGAGAGACAATAAAAACAGCACATATAAATCTTGAGTACATGAATGAATTTGTTCTTCCTAAAAATATAATTAAAACATCGACCCAAGACAAAAATAACCTCAAATTTCAGGCGACCCTCTTTGAAGAAACATAAAATATAAGGAGTTACATCTGTGGGCCATAGTTGGTGATTTTCAGGCAACCTCTAGTTTTAAATTACTGGAATTCAAAGTAGGCCTTAATTTTTATGTTCAGGTAAATTTAGCTAATCAAAAAAGTTATTGAAAAATATCCACTTCATGTTATTTTTATAGTGTGTTCTTCTGTGTGCTGTTAATTTCATGTTATTTATATTGGGCTTGCTAATGTGTGCTATTAATTTCATGTTATTTGTTTGCATACGGCGTGCTGATGTCTGCTCTTAATTTTGTTGTTTGCAGAAGGTGTGCTAAAATGTGCCATTAATTTCATGTTATTTGTACAGAATGTGCCAATTTGTGCCACTTCCAAAAGAAGTTATATCTAAACAAGTCAAGGAATGTATATATAACGTAATGTTGAGGCACGTCCATGGAACCACTGTTGCAGTGGAAAAGCAGTGTGTGTCTGTAGCCTTTGGTATACAGCATGCAACGCACTTGCACTATACTGTAATCTGTGGCCTGTCTGCTTCTGCAATAAGTTTCCACATTATCTCACAAACAGCATGAATTTCAGTAAAAAAATTTTTTAACATAAAATCTGTGTTTTGACTTTCTCTACAATTGTTGTCTGAAACATTTCTCATTCTAAGAAGAACTGAGTGAGATATTGTCATAAATGTGCGTAGGTCTCGATGTAAAGTACCCGTTATTCATGTCAGATTTTAATGAAATTTGAATTTTCTTGACAGATTTTCGAAAAATTCTCAGATATCAAATTTTATGAAAATCTGTCCAGTGGGAGCCAAGTTCTTCCATGTGGATGGACAGATGGGGAAAGACACGGTGAAGCTAACAGTCATTTTTCGCAATTTTGCGAACGCACCTACAAAGGTTTTTTTTTTTTTACAATAATAGAAAATCAACCTTCATATAATATATTATATCTTGTGGGGTAAACTGTTTTGTGTTATAAGCATGCAACTTGTGAATGGAGGTTTGGAATGCATGTTGTTCATAAGCAGAAGAATGACAGTACTTATGTTAACAAGAAATAAAATAAACATAGCTTGACCTTTATGAAAATTGTGGTTATATCAGAAAGATGCAATCTAGAGTGGTACTCCAACAGCTGTCATCGCTTACCTACCATACTAAATTTAATCAAAATTAGTTACATGTTTTGGAAAATTAAGTACAGAGCTGGACAAACATTTCTTTGAATTATATGTCCTCTTTTTTTGTGCCAAGTCTAAAACATATGAAAATATACAACATATGATGTAAATTTTATTCAGTTCAGTATCAGAGTGGTCAGGTATGTGATACAGATATCTTCATTTACATTTCACCTTCCTGTTGACAACTTTATCTACCAGCCTACAGGAATGCAACAGCAATATCATAACAGCCGATAATGGGAAGGGCCATCTCTTATATCAATCATAACAATAGTTCCTGCATTCCAACCTTTACTCACTAATCCCTAATTCTTACATACATTCAAATACAGTAGAGTCTTTGCCTGTTGTACAGGTGTGGGGACTATTATGCAGCATCTCAGTGTCCAGATCACTGGAGTTAATTAAAGCACAGTCTTGCTGGTGGATGAGTGTACCTGTCTTGTGAGCAGGAACTGACAAGATTGGCTTTCTTATTATTCGCCCCATGCACTGTGAATGATTACAATATCTTAGTACCAACAAATGCACATATGGTACTAATATATATTGCACCTTACTGGCTGCTACATGTTTCAGCTGGTCACCATCCTTAGGCAGCTCAAAACCAAGTAGCTTAAACATCACAGCAATAAATTAAGCTATTTGGTTGTGAGCTGCTGGAGGATGGCAGCCAGCTGAAACATGTAGCATAGTACAATATGTGCTGTTCTTGTTACTAAGAGATTATAATGACAAGACTGAGTCCTACTGGAAACAGTATTTCATTTTTTATTTTCAACTGTAAATATATTATGTACAATTTTATTAAAAAGCACCACTGACCCACAATATTGTGATTGCTAAAATCATATTATCTTTTGGTCTCACAGTCTGTGTTTTGATTTGTCATAGGACCATCCTCAAAAGCTTGTATCACACTAATGTACAAGCGTGATTTTGTGTGTTCATGGCACAAATTAATAAGCTTCCTTTGTACAAAAGTATGACAACCAAAAATGTTACTTACAGAGTGTTGTTGTTTCTGTTATCTTTTGGGAAGAAATTGTTAACCAAGTACACATATATATTAAATTTTTTAAACATAACCTTCAAGGGTTGCACCATTACCATGCTTGTGATCATTAATGCCACAACAATATTTTAGGTATAATTTGTACTCATTTCTATAATCTAGCTTCATAATTTCTAACCTCTGTGTTTTGTTACATACAGGTATCAAAATGGAACCTAAATAAAAGTGCCTGAAGCCTACACACAAGTTTCTGTTGTTTTAAAATCGACAGAAAGTTCTCCTCATGAAGAGTTTAGTATCTTACAAAGACCTATAATCAAATATCATACCAGAATTCCACTTTCAATGTCACTAATCATTATTCCCATTTTACAGGTTTGTATGGCCTCCATGTTCATATTGCTGATTGTAACAAACCAATTAAAAATGAAAGTTTCAGAGGAAGAGCTTAAAATCGATAAGCTGGTTCAAAAGATGGAGGACACTCTCACAGACAGAAAAAGTAGGTTAAAAGCAACAAGTAACAAAGTATGTTGCAGATCCCACAATTTGTCTGGCGAGGGTTAGCAAATTGCCATGGATATAGCAAACACAGTCAGAATCAATATAGGGGGAAACTGTGCACACTAAATTGCATAATTGTTAGTTATTAATGTGTAGTTGCTGCCTGTTTAATTATATAAACTGAAGCAGGTTTATAAGATCATCATGATATGTGTGTGTGTTTTCCCAGTTTTACCTCTCTAAATAACTGTTATTAACCAAATTCCCAACTTGGTGTAATTATGGACTGAAATCCACCACAGTGCTGTACTTCATTTCCTACAATCAGTACCAGCAACATGGCAGACGAAAGAACTTGTGCTGAAATGGGAAGTCAGCTCTTTGAAATGTGCTTGTGAAAAATTCAGACAAGCCTGTTTATTATGATATGGAAAGAACATGTACAGGTGATGCATATTCAGATGATTACTATGTCTGGAGTTTGAACCATACAGTTTGGTACAACTGAAACATGCTTCAGAGGAATCCACTGCTTGCACCATTGTGTACTCTGTGCTGGAAGCAGCAATCTCCTATAAACGCTGACATATTTCTACCAGACTAAACGTGGTCACATCCCAGAAGATGTGATCTACCCAATTTCACAACTCTTGTCCTGCTCATGGTAAACAAACTACCTGGCCATAGCACAACTGTTAGAACAGAGGAAAAGTATAAAGTACAGTATTCATAAATGAAGTATTTTGTTTGCCACTTCCAATGTAAATTTCTGTAGGAAAGCAGGCTCTAAGATTATGCCTGGGACCCCTTGCAAAAAGCTGCAGTCTTCTGGGTCATAACACCACATATTATCATGGGTGGTTACCAACACTTCAGTGGAGTCTGTGCCTGTATCATCTACCCTGAGGACGAGGCAGTACATTCTTCAAAAGCATCAGAACCACACACATTAATCATGTGGTGTCATAACCTAGAAGATCACAATCTTAAATTCCACTTTTACAAAAAAAGTAAAATCTCACGAACACAGCACCACTACAAAACTTGGCAATTATTGTGAAGACAATGTTCAGATACAAATTTAGTTCCAAGTGAATATTTTGAACTCCTCTGAAATGTTGTTCTTAAGTAAACTCAGGTGCACAAAGGTACAATTAAGGTAATCTGCACCTTGCAAACAAAATGTCATGTGAGACCTGGCAAAAAAAGTTTAGATTAAAATTATGACAGACTAGGCAGTTGGTTTCCTGGTGTGTTCAAAACTAAATTGTTTTCATGGTGTGTTCACAATCAAATTGTTTTCATGGAGTGTTCACAACCAAATTGTTTTTATGGTGTGTTCACAACCAAATTGTTTTCATGGTGTGTTCAAAACTAAATTGTTTTCATGGTGTGTTCAAAGCTAAATTGTTTTCATGGTGTGTTTAAAACTAAATTGTTTTCATGATGTGTTCACAACCAAATTGTTTTCATGGTGTGTTCAAAACTAAATTGTTTTCATGGTGTGTTCACAACCAAATTGTTTTCATGGTGTGTTCAAAACTAAATTGTTTTCATGGTGTGTTCACAACCCAATTGTTTTCATGGTGTGTTCAAAACTAAATTGTTTTCATGGTGTGTTCACAACCAAATTGTTTTCATGGTGTGTTCACAAACCAAATTTTTTCATGGTGTGTTCAAAACTAAATTGTTTTCATGGTGTGTTCAAAACTAAATTGTTTTCATGGTGTGTTCAAAACTAAATTGTTTTCACGGTGTGTTCACAACCAAATTGTTTTCATGGTGTGTTCACAACCAAATTGTTTTCATGGTGTGTTCACAACCAAATTGTTTTCATGGTGTGTTCACAACAAAATTGTTTTCATGGTGTGTTCAAAACTAAATTGTTTTCATGGTGTGTTCACAACCAAATTGTTTTCTTGGTGTGCTCAGATCCAAAATCAAAATCTCACTCACTTGTTTTCATCACTTCCTGAATTGTTGCCTTCACTATTGCTGCCTGCCACAAGCCCTTCTTCATCCTCTTCACTCCCCTCCAGAGCATCCTCTCCGTCGTGAGTGCCCCGAAAGTAGCGCTGGAAGGCCTGTGTGTGAGTCGTTGCATTGTCCAGGAGCCGTGAGACACTCACAAGGTCCACATCCTTCGCACTGCTGGTCACTCCCACTCTGTTCTTGCCTGCACTGAATTTATCTTTGGTTTCCTCTTTTGATTCCTTTTTCTCCACAGCTTCATCTTCAACATCCTTCCCCTCATCTATCACTAATTCACTTTCATCATCATTATCCTCATCGACGTCTTTCTTAATCTCCTCTTGACCCCTCTCAGTTGTCTCATTTCCACTCACTGTAGATGAAGGGTTATTTAATTTTGATTTCAATTGTTGAGCTATAGCAAGTTTAACTTCCTCTGATATAAATGTTTTACTATAATTATTATTGTTATTGTTATTGTTACTATTTATTATTATTATACTAGAATTATCTTTGGTTTTGTGAACAATTTCCAACAATCCTGAGTCTGTGGTAATCTCATCCTTTATCTTTGGTACTACTATTGGATGCTGTGCATCATTTTCTCTGTTCGGATGAAAGTTATCCTGAATTAAATGAGAGATCTGGTAGTTGTTTGATGATTCTGGAACATTAATGACTGCAGGTATGTGCTGAGTCAACATGTTGTTCTTGGTCTGAGTGCTAACATTATCAGCTCCTGACACTTCCTGATGATTGACGATGTTGAGGTTCGTTGTCAGGCTAGAGTGACTTCTCCTTCCAGGACCAGAAGTTCCTACATTGTTCCTTTGCCTTTGTGTCCAGTACTGAGGGTGCTGCTGTTTAATGTGACGTTCCATGTTTGAACGTAATGTGAAACGTGCTGAGCAATGTTCACAAGCAAATGGACGCTCTGTTCTGTATCTTCTCTGCTTCTGTTTAGGCATCAGGACCCCATTCTTAATGACCATCTTTACAGAAGAGTTATCCCTCTCCCTAGCTGACTTTGGTGTCACAGAGACCTTCACAACAGGAGGTGTCTTACTAATGCCACTGCTTGAGGCAGACTTGTCACAATCTTTAGCTGGCATCACTTGTGGCTGTCTGTTTTCTTCAGCTTTAAAATCACCATAACCGATTGTCACATCAGGCTTTCCTCTTGAATAATCTCGAAATGGAACCATCACAGAGTCAAAAATTGTTCCACCTGACAGCTGCAAATTGTTGATCAACTCCTTGTGTAGACGTGATCTAAACTCCTCCATATTAGAACTATGCAGCAGTGCAGGAGCATGTGGCATGAAATAAGAGTGCAAAGCAAATGGGGCCCCTGCCTGATGGAATGGGAAGCCATTACTGTTTAAGTACAGGTGGCTTAGCTGTGAATTTCCATAGAATCCTGCAGCATTCATATCCAGTTTTGGTAGCGTGGTGGGACTTGGGCTGTTCTCATGAGATGACATGGCAGTACCCTTGCTAGATGTAAGCCTCTGCTGAACCAAGGAGCCATGCTGCTGACTACCTATGCTATCATTCCTCAGGGTATGCTCTAACTTGGGTGTAAAAACTGTGGAAGGAGATCTCCTCTTGTTGGTGAACTCACTGCTTCGAGATTTTTTGGATAAGTCCTGAGGTTCTGTATCATCTGATTCTTTGGTAGGAGTTGCTGAGAAGTTCCTGTTGTAAGGTTGTCTCCGTTTACTCAAATCCAGTGCGTCCATACTGAGATCTAGAGGCGAATCCACGTCTCTCTCTGGTGATGGAAATGTACTTACTAAATGCCGTGATGGTGCTACTTTCATAATTTCTTTGTTTGAAAATCTTTGGTTTTCACTTGCAGGTAGCTTAGGAAAAGTATTTGTGTTATTTTTGGTTAAACTGACTAGGGCTTCAATGCTTGAAATTTCATCCACACTTTCTTTTTCCCTATCCAAATCACCACCACGACTTGTTCGTACATTTTCTACTTCCTCTTCTTCCCTCACACAATTTGTCATTGTTGCAGCTTCTTGGGTCTTCTCCCATACACTAGCCTGTTTTTTACCTGTTAAATGGTGCTCTGTAATGTTCTGGTGTGGTGACTGTGTTTGTCTGGATTCGTGTTTGAATTCTTCATACTGCTGTAAGGTTACCACTTTCTCATCTTGGGAGTAACACCTTTTGTGTTCACTTAAGGAATGCTGATAATGTGAGGAATGTTCAGTAGTGTGCATATCTTCCAGCGAAGAGGCGTGCTGATTGTTAAAGACCAAAGACCTTTTCACATCCTCTCGAGCCTGTAACTTTACTTGAAGATCGGGATCATTAGTCGGGTCTTCCGATGGATGATAGATAATTGACTTCTTGACTTCTTCTCTTGATAGTTTGGAATGTCTGTTTCTCAGATGCCTCTCACAGTTTGCCTTTGTCGTAAAGGCATAGTTACATAGAGCACATTCATAGGGACGATCTCCATTGTGGGTTCTCATGTGACGGACTAAAGTTGCCTTGTCAGGATTTGTGTATGGACACATGTTGCAACGAAATATCCCAACAGTTGATGAGAGATGTGACCGGTTGTGACCCTTGAGAGCCCTCAGATTTGGGAAAACAGCTGTACACAGTCTACAAGGAAATTCTCCCTTCAACTTCATACGTCTAAATTCAGCTGCAAAGCAGTCTTGCTGTTCGTCCTCACCAGTTGCCGCATCCAGTCGAACGCCACAGTCAGCAGTCAGCATGCCTACTTGAGGAGGTGATTTTGACAGATCATGTAACAGTCCTCCAGCAGATGTCACAGATATGATACTCTGGATATCTGCCAGGTCTTTCGCACTCTCTGCACTCCTGTCCCCTGTCTCATTCCTTTCCCCATTCAATGGACTGTTGTACCCTGAAGGCTCAAACATGTCTTCCTTCTTTGAACGACTGTGCTCCAAAGACTCTGATGGTGAACAAGGAATTGATTTGTTCTGTAAATCCAAACCTGCAAAAAAGTCCTCACGTTTGCGTTCTTCAATTTCTCCTTCTGAGTCAGAGCTTCTTCCAGCCACAGGTGTTTTCCTCCGGTTGTTCCTGAGGTCAGTAGGGGCGTCACTGTTGTTCGAGGAGTCACCCTGATTTTCGCTGCACCGACCATGGCTGTCCGTCTGGTGGATGTGCAAGGCAGTTGCACAAGGGAATGCATGACCACATTTATTGCATTGGAACTTGATGGCACTGGATGGTTTGTGCAGACTCTTCTCGCACACAGCAACAGCGATGTGGGGGAATTTTTTGCTGGAGAAATCTACAAAAGTTAGGTCATTGAAACCAAGCACAGTAGTATTGTGTTGTTGTGAGTTGTTTTTTGTGCCCTTGCTATTGTTTTCGTGCTGGGTGGTATGACGGTGAAGCTTAAGTGCCTTGTTGTTCTTGAAGGTCAGGTCACAAACATGACAGCGGATCTGGTACTCTGGATGGCTCTCTTCCAGGTGTGTCTCCAGAATATTCAATGACACAAAGTCCTCTCTGTCACACACAGGACACTGAAGACTTTGTTCAGGTGAACATTCATGTCTATCATGATAACTGTTTGGTACAGCTTTAATTCTTCTTCTGCCTGCAGTTTCATTGCTTTCTGCGGCATCTGCAGGAAACAGTTCGGGCAATTTCCTTTTATTCAAATTTGCACTTCCATTTGGTGACTGATATGACCCTGATGAAGAAGACCCTGAGGACTGTGTTTCTGTTGGCGACGGCGTATGGTTGCCGACTCGCCTTTTTTTGGCAGTGTTGTTACCAGGTTGAGGAGATGAAAGGGGACTCTTCTTGCTGTTGAAAGAAGCGCTGCTGTCGGTGCTGCCGTCACTCTCGTAGTTATTGGAGCTCTCAGACTTGGAGGCTGGGCTGCTGTGTGTTCTCATGTGGCGATGCATGTTGCCGTTCGTGGTGAAAGCGACTCCACAAATCAAACATTTGAAAGGTCGCTCCCCAGAGTGCACGAGCACATGGCGGTCCAGTGAGCTAGAGGAGCTCAGTACCTTCTGACAAATCTTGCAAGTGAAGGTCTTCAGGCAATCGACGGCAAGATTCTCGCCGTCGTTGTTGTGTGAGCGAATGTGAAGGGTAAAGTCGTGCTGAGAGCTAAGCACCGTGTCGCAGATCGGACATAAGTATTTCATCTCCAAGTCTCTGTCCTCGGCACCGCAGTCTTCGGCATCTGGTTCATCGTCGCTTAATGTTCGAGTCCTAGAGTCTGAAATCACTTCACTGTTCTCCTGAGATTCGTCGGTCTTTGCAATGTCGTTGCAGTCTGAGCGACCATTTTCGTTGCCATCGTTGCTTTGGCCTTTAGAATTATTATTGCTACGTGTATCTTCGTTCGTTGTATTGCAGTCACGGTCTTCGTCCCCGTCTTCGTTGGCTGTTTTCGTTGTACGTCGAATAATTTCGAAATTTTCGGTGTCGGTTCGAGAAGCTTCGTGGTGGATCTCTGCACCCAAATTTGCATCGGTAACAGAATCCATAGGAGAATCTGGTGACAGAAAATGACAGCACATAACAAAGAGACACAAGATGTTACAAGTTACGTCAGGTACAACCAATTTGTTCGTTCATTATCGATCTCCCAACTTCCCTGAACAGCAATAAATGCAAACTACGGTCTTAAGAATTTTGGTACAAACTTGTCACTGTCATGCAGGGGAAGCCCGAGCATATGGGAAACTAGGGCACCAAATTCAATAAAACATGCAAAAAAAAATTTAAATTCCATCGTGCCTCGGCTAGGGCATTGCAGTGGGAGCGAGGGAGGAGGAAGTTGCCGAATGCATGGACCGCCTAGAGCGCCAGTTCCCAGCGCAAATCTAGGGCCGCCTGGTACTTGACCCAGCAACCCAACACTCACACATGATGTCGATGCACTGACGCTTCGAACACCAAACCACAAATTCTCTCCAGGAGGGTAAGGCTCATACAGGAGCTGCGTGACATTTATTTACATGCTGCCAGACATGTGTCGAATGGGCCGTGTCTCTGAACACGGAAGCTATCATGCGATGTCCCGGCAGATGCAGGTTTTCTGTGCGATAAAGCTGCTGTACTCTGGGACACGATAAAAGGGACAGCGTGTATGACTGATTTAGTAAGCCTACATTATGTTCGTTTCAATTGACAGAAATATTGACTGCAGGTATTGTTTTTATACCACGCGGTATCCCTAAATACGAAATAAAAACCGAGTCACCACTGAAAATAGGGCACACGACGTTTCACCCTGACAAATATGATACATCTTGTTAAGCGGAAAAGCGCCATAGCGCTCCCTTTGCTGAAGGATGAGACAGCCTGCGGCTTTGAATGTGTTACAGCACAGACGGAGGGTGCTGTGGAAGGTGTCTGGGCCTTACAGTTAGGACACAGCATAGACGGAGGGTGCTGCGGAAGGTGTCTGGGCCTTACAGTGATGGCACAGCGTAGATGGAGGGTGCTGCGGAAGGTGTCTGGGCCTTACAGTGAGGACACAGAATAGACGTATGGGTGCTTCGGAAGGTGTTTGGGTCTTACAGTGAGGGCACAGCATAGACGGAGGGTGCTGCGGGACGTGTTTGGGCCTTACAATGAGGGCACAGCATAGACGGAGGGTGCTGCGGAAGGTGTTTGGGCCTTACAGTGAGGGCACAGCGTAGACGGAGGGTGCTGTGTTAGGTGTTTGGGCCTTACAGTGAGAGCACAGCGTAGACGGAGGGTGCTGCGGAAGGTGTTTGGGCCTTACAGTGAGGGCACAGTGTAGACGGAGGGTGCTGCGGAAGGTGTTTGGGCCTTACAGTGAGGGCACAGCGTAGACGGAGGGTGCTGTGTTAGGTGTTTGGGCCTTACAGTGAGGGCACAGCATAGACGGAGGGTGCTGCGGAAGGTGTTTGGGGCTTACAGGAGACGGGATGAAACTGCATAATGAGGAATTTCATTATTTGTGCTGGTCACCAGATATTGGTAGAGTGACCAAATGGTGGGGCATGAGAGAATAAAAATGCATACAGGGTTTGGGGGGGAAGGAGGCCTGAACGGAAGAAACCACCTGGAAGACCTGGTTTTAGAGATGTATAGTGGAGGATAATATTAAAATGAATCTTAAACAAATGGGATAGGGGGCGTGGGATAGATAATCTGGCTCAGGACAGGGACAAATCTTCGGGCTGTTGTGAACACGGTAAGGAAACTTCGGGTTCTACAAAATGCGGGTAACTTTTTGCCTATGTTAGTAACTATCAGCTTCTGTAGGACCGTATTCCGTGGAGTTGGTTACGTCAGCAATCGTTGATATCCGACAAAGGGTGGTCATCCAGTTATGGGGTTGGGCGAAGGTATTGTTGCGAAGTGTTACTGCCGTGCACACTGTGCAAGTGTCATGTGGTGACGCCGCAAGTGAGAGTGGAAGACAGAAAAAAGCGAATGCTGCATGAACAAGAGACCCTCCTGAGACTATGAACCTGGTACCGCTACCAACATGGTCTGATTGCTTTGTCATGAATTATAGAGTCCGGAAGCTCCTACATCGATCCCCATTAAATTCTGCAAAATCCCAATTTATGTATTGCGGTAAGGTTCAGCTGCAGCTGCTGGCAATAACCAGCCTCACCAAGGAGTCATCAGAACTATACATTTATTTGACATACGAGTATAACGGCCTCGATTCTAACATTCTTCTGATTGTTGCGAATCCAGCTGTTTCGCCGACTTTGCGGAACGCTCACATGACGGACTGTTGGATATACGGGATCGTATCAAAACTTGTATCGCTGCCTTCCCTTCTGCACGATCTTCCTCTCTCTCATATGTTACAAATCCGAATTCTCTGTCGCAATCATGACGAACAGCACTGTCAATAAACAAGCTGTAGGCCTAACATTCGCACTGACTCCGGGCCATGACGTCAACAAATACTCCCACCGCAGAAGAGCTAAGGTGTCCGGCGTCACTACTGAACTACATGGGCGCCTCCCTGCGCGCTGTCGCTGTTAAAGCAGGGATGTGCGGAAGTAAAATTCCTCACCTTTATTCACTCCTCACGCCGGCCTCACGTCCCGCGGTTGTGGTTTCAACCCTTTGACTCTCTAATTACGATGCATCTGGTGAAATGTGGCCTGCTGTCTTGTCAGGCGGTTCAGAAATTCAGGCTAACGACCTCTGCTGAATGCAAAAAGCACATTAGTTGCGTCTTTGCAGGCGTTCTTTACCCCAAAATCAAATTCTATATACAAGTATTACGTCTCGTTAAAGCAATCCCTGGACAGACCCTGAGGGTTCCAGATTTCAAGACAATAGGCGCATGAAGGCGGTAAGGTCGTCAGCCCTACGCACCGGCCGCCTTTACTACCCAGGAAATATTCTTGGTACTCATTTCTGTTACAGGCTGTTTCAACGCCAGGGTCACAGTGCGGCCGGAAGGATTCTGTCAACGAAAAATTACAAAGACACAATCGGGAATCGAATTCGCGACCGTTACGTGTCAGAGAGTGGCCTTGCTGAACAAGTGCAATTCACCTAACCGAAGCAAAACATCCGACAACAGGACAACAATGAACAGTAGGAACGTCACTCAGCTCACTGTTCCACCTTCCTTTCGTCTTCCCCACATGTACAATCGGCCCTTCATTAGGCCACCAGCTTTCGTACCTTCATTTTGTATTGTTGATGCTGGAGCCGGAGATGTGATGGAATGTTGTTGCATTGTTGCCATATCTTGCATAGCTGCTTGTAGACGCGGTGAGCCGAGTTCTCAATAACTGGACGGAAATTTAGCAATATCAGCTATGGATGTCGTGCCGGTCGGTTGACTCATCCTCTGCTCCTGCACCTGAAACAAGCGCATGACGTCATTTAGTAGCAGCGATTCCAGAACTTCTTCACTTCCTGAAACGTCTGACGTCTCCGCAGAAAACCGCGAAAAATTAATATCTTCCTGTCATCACTCAACCGGATAGCTCAGTCAGTGTAGTCAATACGCTACGTGCCGGATGAAATACGGCTCGAATCCGGGAAGAAACAAGAGATTTTTGTGTTCCCCAAAACGTCCATTCCGGATCTGGGGCTCAGTGGACAGAGGGGGTCTTTCCCCGGGAATAGAACGGCCGGAGCCTGAACCTGATCATTAATCTCCAATTAATGCTGATTTTTTGGGGGGGAAATGAGGCTTTCAAGAGTGGCATATCCTTTGAATTTCAACGGATTACTTAACAAACGTCATATCCAGTTGTGACTTATTCCTACCGATAAGCCTTCCACTGACGTCATATTTTGACCGAATATTCTCACGCCATGATCTTCGAAATTCTGCAAGGACAGCTTGATAGACCGACCACAGCACTAGTCAGCAACCTGCGGACCGCGGGCGCCTAACACCAGCTGAAAGGTTTTCTGAAGCAGCACGTTGTCAACTGCAGAACAAGGCAGACCTTTACAGACTGAACCTGTGAAGTGGTTATGTGCAGGCTGTAACTGAAGTGTGTGTGTTGTGTGTGAAGTGGTTATGTGCTGGCTGTAGCTGAAGTGTGTGTGTTGTGTGTGGAAGTGGTTATGTGCTGGCTGTAGCTGAAGTGTGTGTGTTGTGTGTGAAGTTGTTATGTGCTGGCTGTAGCTGAAGACTGTGTGCTGTGTGCAGGCAACAAACGAAGTGCTGAGGACGTCAGCCCCTCTTCCGAACTTGCCCATGGAGTGTGCGAGATTTGGCAGATAATTTGACAGTTCGAATTGCAGTGACAGTTACGTAGTTGCAGTGTAGGAGTGATGACATCACAGACATGCGCAGTTGATGTTACGTGTTGGTGGCACTGATGGTGCCTTCCATGTTCCTGAGAAGCTGCTAGTTATGTAGCTCGACAGGCATTGACACTGGCGAAGGTTTGTTCCAGAGGGTAAAGAAAACACTTGCTTCTGGGGGATTAGGCTGGGAAACATCGGCGAGTGTGCCGACCGGAGGTGACAGTAAGGAATACGGATGGCTCCAGTACCGACGTAGCGGAGGTTAAGCACATGAACTGGCGTTTGGCGGCACGACGTATCAACAGGCAGTGCACTGCAAAATGAAGTTGCATAACGGAAAACCTAAACTGTCACGTGACCTGCTTGCTAATATGAAGGCATTTGCTGCACAAATCACTGCAATTGGCCGCCTTACAAAACAGTTTTAGAATCTTCACTGACCAGGTGACTGGCAAACGCTGAAGGGCCAGTTCGCTGTCACATTCAACACTTGGAAAACGGATTTTCTTCAAGGTTCGCAAATTTTCACAAAAAGAACAAATGAAATCCGAACGCACCAAAATCACAGCATGCCACACGACGTCAGTGATGATGGTCTGTCACAGGTGTACGCGAAGTTTGGATACCGTCAGGACGCTACTGAAAGTACGGCAGCCACAAACTGCTGAAATACGTTTAATACTGAGACCAGAACTAAACGCTTTTAAAGATCGAAAGTAAAACGATTCTTGAAAGTTTTAATTTCAGTATCAATAATGAGCAGTTCATCCCCATTCAAAGTTGTAAAATTTGTTTTTTCTATAACGATTTGGGGGGGGGGGGAAGGTTAGTCGCTAGACTGACCCTCCCAAGGCCCATTACTCTCGAAAAAATCCATTTACGAATAACTAACTGCAAACATAAGTTGGTGGCAAAACTGGCGACGTTTCGGCTTAGTGCAGATAAAATGTTGTCGTCAAGGTAAAGCTACAGCTATTCCAGTGCAGGCCATGAAGGCGCGTATGGGAGTACAGCTGGATGTTAGCCGCTTTACTCGTGGTGAGGGGGGGGGGGGGCAAAGCTGGTCCGGACGTTTTGAAGAGGATAAAAATCTGGTGACCTGCCGCAATTCGAACCCCGGGTCGTGCAGTCCGCAGTTCTTTACTGACAGTCCGACTACCTAAAAATGTGTTGCTATACAATACAATTACAAACAGCCGTACTACACCAGGCTGTATGCAATACGCACCGGACTGTATCGAGATGTTATTCAAGGAACATAAAGCAGGCGGTGCGCATGGGCGCCAAGTGTCCAATTGTCTGGCCTCCAGCATCGCACTTTACCCGTGTCTCACATCTCATTTGTTCGTTTGTAACAAACTGAAGGAAGGCGCTCTTTCGTTTGGGTGCAGTTCCAAAAGATAAGCCGATATGGAGGTATAGCGATCCCCGCACAGGCCTGTTACAGGCAGGCTCAGAGGTACAGCGATCCCCGCACAGGCCTGTTACACGCAGGCCCAGAGGTGCAGCGATCCCCGCACAGGCCTGTTACAGGCAATCCCAGAGTACAGCGATCCCCGCACAGGCCTGTTACAGGCAGGCCCAGAGTACAGGGATCCCCGCACAGGCCTGTTACAGGCAGGCCCAGGGTACAGCGATCCCGCACAGACCTGTTACAGGCAGGTCCAGAGGTACAGCGATCACCGCACAGGCCTGTTACATGCAGGCCCAGAGACCGGGCGAACCCGCACAGGCCTGTTACAGGCAGGCCCAGAGTACAGTGATCCCAGCACAAGGCTGTTACAGGCAGGCTCAGAGGTACGGCGACCCTCGCACAGGCCTGTTACAGGCAGGCCCAGAGGTACAGCGATCCCCGCACAGGCCTGTTACAGGCAGGCCCAGAGGTACAGCGATCCCCTCACAGGCCTGTTACAGGCAGAAGATTTTCGTGACAATCGGCACATAAATGCGGTAAGATTTTCAGCCTTACGCACCGACCGCCTTTACACCCCAGGAAATATTCCTGGTTGAGTCGACCCCAGGGCCATAGTGCGGCTGGAAGGATCATGTCAATGACACCATAGGTAATCGAAAATACGACTTTCCGGCTTTTTGTGTCTCAACCAACTGCGCCACTAATATCTATCACACGAACCCCACGTGCTGCCATCAATGTCCGGCGCAAGAGTTTTCCCTCCCCCAGTCTGGAGAGCTTTGCAGGGACTGCCTGGTCAGGCGAAACGCCATTTTCTCCTCCTCGTCCTTGCCTTGCAGTCTGCGGACACAGTAACGGCGGTACGTTCCACCGCAGGCCCTTCGAGGTTGTACATTGACGTCACTGCCATTTCCCCTCCCACCCGCACCGAGTCGCCACCACAACGACTCATCACACGCACTTCCTGACAACGGCGGTCCCGTCACTGTCACTAAACTGACACCCACAGTGACAATATCCGATCCCGCAACTCCCATCGCGCCGGCACGCAGCGCAGCGTTCGCCTCTACTCCAGTTTCCCGTGACACAGGGTCCACGCGTTTTAGTTCAACGCATTACAGTCGGACATCAGAATTTTACTCGCGAGATTTGAAAGAGGCGCTGGAAATGTTTTCCTTCCGCTCACAGACATGCGTCGCACGTAACAAACACGTTACATCCTGAGAAAAGCCATGCAACAGTCAGTCACAACAGCCTGTCGCTGAGCCGAGTTGTGGACAGACACCTGCAGCAGCAGCACTGACGATACAAACTGACTCACTTTCGACTTGAACAGTATGAAGCCGGAGATTAATCTAAATAGCACAATTCAGTCCGTACCGCGCAGTAAACACTCTCCGTCTCTGTTATACAAACCAGTCAGTTAATGGTGTATAGGGAAATAATCGCTGTTTGTTCTGAGATCCACACAAAACACATAAATACATTATGTGGGCAGAACGTAGAATTGCTGAATGTTAAACTGGCGGTACATATAGTTACCACTGGGCTTTAAATAGTTAAGTGCTGCAATGTGCACACCCACCCAGCATGTCGCAACGCGCTACAAAAGAGCCACATGATCCACTGCAACTGGAAATTTCACTCTGGTTCAGCATTCCTCGCGGAAAGTAGCAATGCCGAAGGAAGAAGGGGAAGACGAAGAAGTGACAGTTGCCCTTACGTCTTCCGCAGCGAACACAAACGCCAGCTCGAAAGAAAACACCTGGTGTTAGGTTAGTGACTTGAATAACAGCAGAATTGGTGTGCTGGATGATGATAACGAACGGACTAAAAGAAAAAAGCTGTCCGTGTCCAAGCCATGAAGGCATATGAGGGACAGTGGAGGTATTGCGCCACTTATTTTTAAATTCTGCACCTGCTGCAGATGAGTAGTCAGCTTGACGCTCCAGCCGTTCTACCACCTAGGAAAGTTCCTGCAGCCTAGAAGTCCGTCTAGACGCTTTGGAGAAAAACAATCTCTTGCTTCCGCCGGGAATCGAACTACGATTTATCGATCGTGAATCCAGGATAGCTGTCCTAGCAGCAGCAGCAGCAGCAGCAGCAGCTCGATGTACACCTTCGTGCCTCTCGTGCCGGTCCACTGCAACACAAATGTGTCGACCGCTCATGGCCGCTCAAGTCGCTGAGCGCCGCTCTAACATAATGGTGCAGATCACTCTGCGCTCAGTCAAAGTCTTTCATCAATTGAGGTGTACTGGCTTCGTGTTGCATGGAATAGCGCTTTACTCTAACCATTGAACTGTGCTTCTAAAAGTGCTTGAGTTTTACCATAAACACAATTAATGCATCTTAATCTAAGATTCTTTGCATTTGAATTATTTGCATTTAACAAATTTTTGAAAACCGGACAGGCGACTTCGATTGCAGCTGTAATGCGACCTTTGTAACGGTGTGATCGGTCCCAACTGTTCTCGAACATCGAGACAGTACCGTACTACCGAGTGGCAGGCACCTGACGTCAGTCAGAGGAGAAACGCTGACAGGCCCGGCCACAGGCCTGTCGGTCAGTTTCAAACTAGCAGCACTCCACCAGACATGACATCTGGGATGGCAATCCTAACCTCCCCAGTCATTAAATGCCACAACCTAACGATGCTGACAGCAGAACACGCAGTATGTGGCCTTTAACAGCCCAGTTGTCTCCACACGTCACACGGCACGTAACCACCAAACTTCCAACAAAGGTGACTCACGTCTGTGACGCGGAAGATGTTAACCGCCCTAACAAGCGACATGGACCACACAAAGAGATAAGCTATCTGTCACAAGGTCAAACAATTATCATCATCATTAACAATGCTTAAACCTTAAGCCTGGGAAAGAAAGACAACGTCAGGGAACTTTCGTATCCATTGCTCTCTGATAACCGCAAGGGCATCGCTTTGTTTGAAGGTTCGCAGTCATCGCCCGCTTGTACTTCTGATTGCTGCAGTATTAAGATTAAGATGAGCATGGAGTGTTGGTGCAATGACACTGACAGGGAAAAACTGAAGTACTCGGACAGAAACCTGTCCCAGTGCCACTTTGTCCACCACAGACCCAAAACTGACTGACCTGGGATCGAACCAGGATCTCCGCGGTGAGAGGCCGGCGACTAACTGTCTGAGCCACGACAGGGCATCGTTAGCTTGTACAGTTGATACAGCAACACACAGCAGTTCAATAAATACTCCGCCGCCAGGACCACGGACAATCAGCTATCGTTGGGGCTGCGATCGCTGTTTGTTGTCAGAATGGCAAAGAGCACACAGAGAGGACGCACTGAGCGGCAAACACTGCGTCATTTGGTGTTGTTGCAACTGGCTGTACGTATAGCTACCACTAACTGCTCGCTCTGAACAGTATCACAGACTGTCTGTCCAGGCATTCGAACAAGGACGAGGTAACATTAGCCAGGCCAGCTCATGTGGGATTTGTGATGAACAAAGTAACACTACAAGTTTTTCTTCCTATACTGGTACTGAGAAGAGGAAGTAGACGTAAGCAGCTACTGAACGACGTAAAGGAGAGAAGAATATTACGGAAATTGAAAGAGGAAGTACTAGATCGCGCTGTCTGGAGAAGTGGCTGTGGGCCTGACGTAACGCGGACTGCGCGATGCCCGGTTCAGTGTCGTTCCAGCAATGCTGCATGCTCATTCACGTATCGCCAATGGTGTATAAACTTAGCAAATTTCACAGGCGTTCAACAGCACACAACACCTTCCCCTTCCAAAGAACCAATAGAATTCAAGCAATTTCACTTCCGGTTGTGCTTCGCTCCATTCTGTTCGTTAAGTTCGTGAACTTTTGGAAAAAGGTTTTTCCGGAATGAGTGCCAGGATGGGGTAAACCAAGGGCAAGTTCTGCTCCTTCCCCACACTTAAATCCGTTACATTTTTGGCCTTCTTTAGGAAGTTAAAAATGTTTCACGTGGAAACCACGTCCGTCCGTCCGTCCACGGCCCAAAGTCAGCTATTAAACCGTCTGTTGCATTTTTCACGAAATTCGGTAGCGAAGGTCTTAACGAGAAGCCGCTAACAAGCTTGAGTCAATGACTGACAGCGCTAGTTGTTTGTGCAGGCTATTCATGGAACTACACAAATCTGTACACGCACCCTACACATTGCTTTACGGATTTGTGTGAAATCAGATAACAGATTTGCACACAAAACCAGTGATAAATCGTGATTTTAGTGAAAATAGGTGTAATGTGAGGCAAACATAGACGTGGCAATTAAAAGTTTTCCTTATTTTCTATAATTTTTATCCGACTGGACAGAACTGTTTGCAGGAAATGAAGCATTGTGGGTTTCGTTAAAATATTTTATGAAGGCCATGCGATAGCTCATTTAGCGGTGCAAATTAACCTCTCCGTCAAATTTTTGTATCCGGGGGCCATCGAAAGGCCACAGCCAGTGCAACTGAATTCACCGACGCCTAACACACTCACTGCATGTCCGATGAGTCCTGCGGCTGGGGGGACTTCCCAGTGACTGGGACGATCCGTGGTCAGACGTGTAACGTTTAGCTTTGCAGCTCAAGCAGGACACTAATCTGCGGGAGGTTACAAGGGACCTGCCATCAGACGCCATTTTGTTTCCTTGTTCTGCGGTGTGGTCTGTCCTCTGCGTCTGTCTGTCATTCTGTATGAGTTTGGCAACTGTCAGCGTCGTTACAACGCAATGAAAGGATCTCGGCAAAAGACATTCATAAATGATGCAGGCATTATATTTTATTAACCCTTTAAAGCCCAATTGTCACTATATGTACCGCACAGTGGTCAGTATATGTACCGCACAGTGGTCACTATATGTACCGCACAGTGGTCACTATATGTACCGCACATTGGTCACTATATGTACCGCACATTGGTCACTATATGTACCGCACAGTG
>Ga0131853_10002459_pt1 | contig 33064 bp, 24 predicted proteins | sample TergutLab28metaG_FD_92764 | JGI IMG/M metagenome (GOLD analysis project Ga0131853, IMG submission 92764) | Labiotermes labralis P1 segment gut microbial communities from Petit-Saut dam, French Guiana - Lab288 P1 (version 2) (version 2) | ecosystem: Host-associated > Arthropoda: Insects >... | reverse complement strand
TCTCGTGTTACTGTGGCAAGTACGAGGTTATAATTGCGATACCACAGGCGCAGCATGGGTGTTAAAGCCCATGCTTTTTTCTATTTGTGACCGGCAGGCAGGGCCGGGAGTGAGCGTGTGCATGATTGAAAGGAAGTGCGCACATGGAAACAGATCGGCACGAGCAACTCAAAGCAGAGCACGACCGCCTGTTCTGCGAAACAGACGATGTACGCAGGGCATTGAAAACCATAATCGAAGAAACGCAAGCGGCCTTGGAGCTGCTCCACAAGGCCACCACACAGACTGCAGGCCGGATGGCGCAATTACAAATGCTGGAGGAACGACTTCACAGAGTTTTGTTTGAGGATGAATTGCCGTAAATGTAGGGGCGGCCATTGGCCGCCCGCATGGTTCAATTCTGCGCCAATACACCAACCCGCAAAAGGCCCCTCGCAAGCGAAGGAGCCTAAGGGCAAAGGGAAGGGCGGCCACATGGGGCCGCCCCTACGATGTTGTGCAGAGTTGAAACGTGCGGGCAGGGATGACCCTGCCCCTACAGGGCGAGCTCTTTCAACATGCCCACAATCTCTTCAAACCGCATAAACCGTGACGCCTTGACCAGCACTTGGTCTCCCGCTTGGAGTACCGAGGGCAATATGGTCAGGGCTTCTTCTTTTGCGGAGAAATGCCGCGCCGCAAGGTCGGGGCGGACGGACTTCGCGCCCTCGCAGGTGAATCGGCTCAACTCGCCGATACAGATAAGGGCGTCGATGTCGCTCCCGCCTACGGTCTCGCCGATTTCCCGGTGGAGCGTCTCGGCGTCGGGGCCGAGTTCGCCCATGTCGCCGAGGACGGCGATGCGGCGTCCCTCCAATCCCGCAAGCGAGGTAAGCGAGGCGCGGACGGAGCTGGGGTTTGCGTTGTAGCAGTCGTCAATGATGGTGAGACTCACCGTCTTGCAGACGTTGGCGCGTCCCGCCACGGTATGAAAAGCGGCGACGCCGCGCTGAATTTCGTCGGGCGTCATCCCCAACCGCTCACCCACGGCGGCGGCGGCGAGGGCGGCGTAGACGAAAGGCAGGCCGAACGCGGGAATGGTCACGGACAGAGGGCCGCCGCTGAGGTGGAACGTACAGGCCGTGCCGTTCTCGCCTTGGGTGACGATGTCCGTCGCACGATAATCGTTGCCGTCTTCGAGGCCGTAGAGCCGCTTTTCTGCGGTGGTTTTTTCGGGGGATATGTCGGTAATCACGCAGGGGCGGAGCATGTCGTCATCGCCGTTGAGCAGAGCCAGGCCGTTTTCTGCGAGGCCGTGGAAGATTTCGGTTTTCGCCCTGTAGACCCCGGCCCTGTCGCCGAGGTTATCCAAATGCGCGTAGCCGATGATGGTAATCATCGCTACGGTGGGGCGCACCATCTCGGTGAGGCGGGTCATCTCGCCAAAGTCGGAGATGCCCATCTCGACCACCGCCGCCTCATGTTCCTCTCGAAGCGCGAGCAATGTCATGGGGACGCCGAGTTCGTTGTTGAGGTTCCCCGCCGTCTTGTGGACGAGGAATTTTTCGGAGAGGACTTGCGCCATCATCTCTTTGGTGCTCGTCTTGCCCACGCTGCCGGTGATGCCGATGACGGGGATGTCGAATAAACTACGGTAATAAGCCGCCAAATCCCGCACGGCACGGAGGGTGGAATCCACCAAAATGCAAGGCCCGCCGGGCGCGTCAATCTCCCGCTCGACCAGACAGCAGACCGCGCCGCGGGTGAATACATCCTGCACAAAGTCATGCCCGTCCGCCCGCGCCCCCGAGATGGCGACAAACAGCGCACCGTCCACGTCGAGACGGCTGTCCATGACGACTTGGCGGATGCGGGTGTCACCCCCGCCGCCGAGGAGCGTGCCGCCCATCGCTTTCGCGGCTTGGGATAGGGTAATTGGTTTCATTGTCATTGGAAACACTCCTTTGGAATATAGAATTTTGGTAAATTTAAATCATGTCGCTTTGCGGCATACCACAATAATTCTACACTCTACATTTATTGATACTTCTCCATTGATACCGCAATGATTTTCTCGCACAAATCTCCGAAGTCCAGCCCGGCTTCTTTGGCCTCCATCGGGAGGAGGCTGAGGGGGGTCATGCCGGGCAGGGTGTTGGTTTCCAAGCAGTAGAGGCCACCGTCGGGGGTGAGGATGAAGTCGGAGCGGGAGTAGACTTCGAGGCGGAGGATTTCGTGCGCCTTGAGGGCGGCTTGCTGGAGGCGTTTGGTGTCGGCCTCGGATAGTTCAGCGGGGCAGATCTCTTCCGTCATGTTGGGCTGGTATTTGTTTTCGTAGCAGAAAAAGCCGCTCTTCGGGCGGACTTCGATGACGGGGAGGGCTTTGCCGTCCAACACGCCGACGGAGAACTCACGGCCGGGGATGAAGTCTTCGATGAGGGCCTCTTTGTCTACGCGGAAGACTTCCGCGAGGGCGGCTTCCTGCGCATCGGGGCCTTGGAGGATGGTAGTCGCCACGCTGGAGCCGCCGCTGCATGGTTTTATCACGCAGGGGTAGCAAATCTCGCCAACGGGACCGCCTTGGCGCACGACCCGACCGGGCGGGACGGGGATACCGGCGCAGTCGAAAAGGGCGAGGCTGACACCTTTGTGCATGGCAAGGGCTGAGCCGAGCGGGCCGGTGCCGGTGTAGCGGATGCCTGCCAAATCGAAAGCGGCTTGGAGCGTGCCGTTTTCGCCGTCCTCGCCGTGGAGGGCGAGGAACACGATGTCGGCGGCACGGCAGAGGTCAAAAACATTCGGGCCGACGGGGCCCCGGTCATCACCGGGGCGGCTTGCGCGCACGGCGTCCAAATCCGGCGCGGCGGCACGCAGGGTGCTTGGGACACGTTCGAGCGAGTTGTCAAACACGGCCAAAGGGTCGGTATAAGGCTCCGGGTGGCCAAAAAATAAATCCATAAGCAGGACTTGATGGCCTCGGTCGATCAGGCTTTGGGCGATTTGCCGCCCGGACGCGATGGACACGTCCCGCTCCGGGTACAGGCCGCCGCATAAAACTACGATGTGCATAGTGATTCCCCCGTTTCTCCCGGCATATTGCGGGGAGGTGAAGATGGTGATTGGTTCTTGGAAAATACATGATATTTTATCATAGATTGGGGTTGGGGGCAAGGGAATGATGTCCGAAAGCCTCCCTCGTTTACGAGAGAGGCGGCCCGCAGGGCCGAAGGGAGTACACGCTGATTTTCCAACGTACGTTAACTCCCCCGGTAAGCTGCGCCGATAACTGACGCCCCAAGAGCGCACGGCGAAGCCGCAGTACGATTGGTTGGCGGAAGGAATGCCCGTGGTGCAGGCCCCTCGTTTACGAGGGGCCTAAGGGCAAACTGCATCTTGACACGATATATCGCAATGCGATATAATTATATCACGTTACGATATACCATTCCGCATCGGAGGTGACCCTATGAGCACCGAAAAACAAATCAAAGCCTATCTCCCCATGTCGGAGACGGCGTATTATATCCTGCTGTCTCTCATGGAACACCGTCACGGGTATGCGATTATGCAACACGTGGAGGCGATTACCGCGGGGCGTGTCCGTCTGGGGGCGGGGACGCTCTACGGGACATTGGGCAAGATGGAAAAGAGCGGGCTGATTGCCGTCATCGCCGAGGAACAACAGCGCAAGGTCTACGGCATCACGCCTGCGGGGCGTGCGGTGCTGGAGGCGGAGATTCGACGGATTCGGGAACTGTATAAGAGTTCGGAGGGGGTGCGGCTCAAGTGAAGAACGAAAAAAAGACCAGGCGATGGATATGGCTTGGTCTGCCGGAAAAAGAGGAGCGGTATTTGAGCGAACAAAGCCGGAAAGGCTGGCATTTAACGGGGATAACAGTAAACAGATTCCATTTCAGAAGAAGCCGGCCCCGGGATGACCAATACAGGATAGATTTTGTCGGCAAAAAACGAGAGATGGAAGCCCGCCTCCGATTTTATGAAGACGCCGGTTGGGAGGTAGTTGTCGATTGCAAAGAGGGGTTTGGCCGCAGGCTCTATTTGAGAAGACCCCGGTCTGATGATGCTGTTTTGGAGCTTTATACGGATACCGAAAGCAAAATTGAACTACTCCGGCGGTTCAAAAACGCTTGGATTCGGGACACCACACTCGCGATTATTACCACGGGCTTAGGTGCTGTGAATATAGCTCGGCGGAATCTCGTCGGTGTGCCTCTGATGCAGAGCCCGCTCTTTTGGATGCTGACGGCAGGTACTGCCTTCGCGGTGGGCAGGGCGATTTGGCAGGGTGTTTTGTTTTATCGGGCAATTCGGCGCATCAAAGGCGACAAATTCTAAGCTTGACATTTTGCATCGTTTGCATTACAATTAATCATGCAAAAATGTTGTAACACGGACAGAAGGAGAACACTATGCAACTACGAATCGAAAAGCTCAACAAATCCTTCGGCACGAAGCATGTGCTGCAGGACCTCAGCTTCACCGCGCGGAGCGGGGTGGCGATGGGGCTTTTAGGGCGCAACGGCTCCGGGAAGACGACGACCATCCGCACCATCATGGGCATCTTCCCCGCCGACAGCGGGACGTCTACAATTGACGGGGTACCCACGCAGAAAATGCGGAAGCGCATCGGCTATTTGCCGGAGGAGCGGGGATTGTACCCCAAGCGCATTATCGGTGAACAGATGGCCTACATCGGGACGCTGCGGGGATTAAAGCCCAAAGTGGCCAAAGAGCGGGCGAAACAGCTCCTCGTGCGCTTGGAGGCGGAGGAGTATTTTGACAAGAAACTCGACACACTCTCCAAGGGCAACCAGCAGAAGATTCAGCTCGCCATTGCATTGCTGACGAACCCGGACATCGTCATCCTCGACGAGCCGTTTTCGGGGCTTGATCCTGTGAACTCGCAGATCCTCAAGCGCGTGGTCGAAGAGCTGGTGGCCGAGGGGAAACTGGTACTCTTCTCCAGCCACGAGATGGGCTATGTGGAGGAGTTTTGCGACGATATCTGCATCATCCACCAGGGCCAAATCGTGCTGGACGGCAGACTGCGGGACATTAAGGCGAGCTATCCGCGGCATCAAATTCTCGTCAGGCCGGAGGTGCCGGGCGCGGCGGAGCTCAAGCAGCAACTCTTACAATCGAACACCGTGTCAAGGCTGGCGGCGGACATAGCGGCCGAGGGGCAGGGATGCTTGGTGACGCTGCACAATGAGCGGGACAAGGCGGCCTTGTTCACAGCGCTCACGGAGAGCCGAATCGCGATTGACGGCATCAGCGTGGTGGAGCCGCGTCTGGAGGATATTTTCGTGGAAAAAGTCGGCCGCGAGGTTTCGGCTGAGGAAGACGGGGGTGCGGTGGCATGAGAAACTTTTTTACGGTCTTAAAGTTTGAATATCTCGGCATGGTACGGCCCAAGGGCTTCCTGATTTCGACGATTTTGTTTATGGGTATACTCCTCGCGGCGGCGAATCTGCCGCTTATCATGGGTTTGTTCCAAGGCGGCGGGGATGATGTGTATGCCGCCGACTACGAGCGTCCGGTCGGCGTGTTCTATGACGCCACGGACTGGTATTCGGAAGAGGTGCTGGCGGTGTGGTCGCCCGAATTTGCGTGGGAGCCGATTGCAAGTCCCGCCGATATCGAGGCAGGGCTGGAAGAGGGCGCGTTTGCGATTGGGTTGGTGTTGGAGATGGATAACGTCCGGGTCTACATGCCCGGCGGTGACTGGATGGGCGGCGGCCATTTTGGATTCTATGAAATGGCCCGAAGTATGGCGCAATCTGTGACCTTGGCACAGGCGGGCGTGGACGAGGGGACGATAACGGCGGTACTCGCGACAGATCCCGCTATGGAACTAATCATCGTCGGGCGGGATGGTGGCCAAAGCTATTGGGTAGCTCTGGTGTTTACGATTTTGCTTATGTTGGTGGTATCTATCTTCGGGGCGGTTGTGGCGCAGTCGGTGTCTACGGAGAAGACCAGCAAAGCGATAGAATTGCTCACCATCTCCACCGGCCCGAACTCACTAATTTTCGGCAAAGTAATCGGGGTTGGGCTGGCGGCTATTACGCAGTTTGGGCTGATGCTGGTACCTGCGTTTCTGGTTATCTATTTCAACTTGGATCATTGGCATGAATTCTCGCCCATGGTGGGCGGAATTGTGGAGATGGTGTTTGCCTCGAATGTTTTGGGGCTAGCGTTTGTATTCTTCCTCTTGAGCTTCTTTACGTATGCTTTCGTTTTTGCCGCACTAGGCTCTACCGTCACCCGTGCGGAGGATTTGAGTAGTGTGCAGAGCTTACCTTCGTTTCTGCTCATGATTGCCTATTACGTATCGTTTTCGGCTCTGTTCGCGCCGGATGCAATTCATGTGCAGATACTCTCCTACGTACCGTTCTTCTCCCCGCTCGTCATGATGGCACGGGCGACGATGACGGAGGTGCCCGTGACGGAGATTGCACTCTCCGCCGGGGTGAGTTTCCTCTATGTGCTGGGCCTCGGGTTTTTGAGCGCAAAGATTTACCGCGTCGGCGTGATGCTGACGGGGAACCGGCCGAGCTTGCGGCAGATTTTCAAGATGCTGCGTGCGGGGTAGGAATATGTTTGAAAGAAGCAGCAAATCCGAATTTGGATTCGCTGCTTCTTTGCCCTTGCCCTTAAAATTCCCCTCCTTGGAGGGGTGCCGCCGCAGGCGGTGGGGTGGTCGCCCTTGCCCTTAGGCTCCCTCGCAAGCGAAGGAGGCTTTGCGCGCCCTGCACTTCGTAGGGGACGATGGCAATTATCCCGGTGTTTTGTAGGGCGCGATGCCCTCATCGCGCCGTGTCTCCCATGGATTCAGCGCACGGCGTGATGAGGACATCACGCCCTACAATGCGCACCAAAACACACCTCCACAGGCGCACACCATCCGCCCCTACGACTGCCCCCGCAACTTAATAATTTTATCCCGCAATATCGCCGCGAGTTCAAACTCCAGCATTTTCGACGCCTCTTTCATCTCCTTCTCCAGCTTCGCAATCAGCGCGTCCCGCTCCTTGCGGGTCATCTTCATGCCGTCTTTCTCCGCACGCTTGGCGTCGGAGATGTCGCCGGAAATCTCAATCAGGTCACGGACGCTCTTCACAATAGTCTTCGGCGTGATACCGTGCGCTCCGTTGAATGCGATTTGAAGCTTGCGGCGTCTGTCCGTCTCGGCCATGGCTCTCTGCATAGAACCCGTCATGCGGTCGGCGTAGAGGATGACGAGACCTTCGGCGTTCCGTGCGGCGCGGCCTATGGTCTGGATAAGGCTGGTCTCCGAGCGGAGGAAGCCCTCTTTGTCGGCATCTAAGATGGCAACGAGCGAGACTTCGGGCAAATCCAAGCCCTCACGCAGCAGGTTGATGCCGACCAGCACGTCAAAGTGTCCGAGACGCAGGTCACGGATGATTTCCATGCGCTCTATGGTCGTGATATCGTGGTGCATGTAGCGGACTTTGAGGCCGGCGTTTGTGAAGTAGTCGGTGAGGTCCTCGGCCATCTTTTTTGTGAGCGTGGTGACGAGCGTGCGCTCCTTCTTCTCGATTCTCGCATGGATTTCGGCCATGAGGTCATCGATTTGCCCCTGCACGGGGCGGACGAGGACTTCGGGGTCTACAAGACCCGTTGGGCGGATAATCTGCTCCACAATCTGGCCGGAGCGTTCCTTTTCATAGTTACCGGGCGTGGCGGAGACGTAGATGAGCTTATGCACACGCTCGTTGAACTCGGCGAAGTTGAGCGGACGGTTGTCCAGTGCCGAGGGCAGGCGGAAACCGTGGCTGATGAGCGAGTCTTTCCGCGCCTTGTCCCCGGCGTACATCGCGCGGACTTGCGGCAGGGTGACGTGGCTCTCATCGATAAAGACGACAAAATCTTTCGGGAAGTAGTCCAGCAAGGTCATCGGCGCAGACCCCGGCGGGCGGCCGCTGATGATGCGGGAGTAGTTTTCAATGCCGTTGCAGAAGCCGAGTTCTTGCATCATCTCCACGTCATACATCGTCCGCTGGGCGATGCGCTGGGCCTCGATGAGCTTTTCCTCGGATTTGAAGCGCGCAACCTGCTCGTCACACTCCCGGCGGATTTCGTGGATTGCCCGCTCCATCTTTTCAGGACTGGTGACGTAGTGCGATGCGGGGTAGACGGCCACGTGGTCAAGCCGCTTGGTCGGCTCACCCGTGACGGTGTTGATGGAGCTGATGCGGTCAATTTCATCGCCGAAAAATTCCACACGCAAGGCATAGTTATAGGCATAGGCGGGGAAAATCTCCACCGTGTCACCCCGCACGCGGAACATGTTGCGGTCAAAGGCCATGTCGTTGCGCTCGTAGCGGATTTCAACGAGCTTTTTGAGCAAGGCATCCCGCTCCATCTTCCGCCCGACGCGCAGGGAGATGACCATGTTGGCGTAATCGATGGGGTCACCCAGCCCATAGATGCAGGACACGGAGGCGACGACGACCACGTCCCGCCGCTCAAAGAGCGCGGAGGTCGCGCTGTGGCGCAGGCGTTCGATTTCATCGTTGATCGTGGCTTCTTTTTCGATGAAAGTGTCCGTGTGGGCGATGTAGGCCTCGGGCTGATAGTAGTCATAGTAGGAGACGAAATATTCCACGGCGTTATCGGGGAAGAACTCCCTGAACTCACTGCAAAGCTGGGCGGCGAGGGTCTTGTTGTGCGCCAACACAAGCGCAGGGCGGCCGAGGGATTCGATGACCTTTGCCATCGTATACGTCTTGCCGCTGCCGGTCACGCCGAGAAGCGTTTGCTCGGCGAGGTCGAGATTCACGCCCTGTGTGAGCAGACGAATCGCCTCCGGCTGGTCGCCGGCGGGGGTGTAGTCGCTGATGACTTTGAAGTTTGGCATGGGGAGGGTCTCCTTTTTGGGGGTGCAGGGGCGGCCATTGGCCGTCCGTGCCGTGCCCTGATTTCCCTCCTTGGAGGGGTGGCAGGCGAAGCCTGACGGGGTGGTTTCGCGGGGTGCATATGTTGTGGGGAGCGGCGTGCCCTATGGGGATTGGTTGTAGGGGTATGTTTTGAGTTGCGTTGTAGGGGCGGGGCCATCCCGCCCGGTTTATTATTACGTTGGTTACGCCTCGCCGGCGGGGCCTTACTTTTGGCTCGTGCCAAAAGTAAGCAAAAACACGCTCAGGGGCCTTGCCCCTAAGAACCCCGCTGCGGGTATCTACGTTGGATAAAGCGGCGTACTCGTGCGGTATAGGTATTACGCGCCTTGCGCGCCTTATTATTACGTTTGTGTCCCGCGATTATAGGCGTCTGCGGGCAGACTGCCCGGACGTTCTCCCCCGCGCGCGCGGGGGTGGTGGTTGTAGGGGCGACCCTATGACAACTGCAACCGCTTCTCAATACTATGCAAATGCCCGCTGTCCCGCAGGGACACGAAATCATCCCCCGCCACAATAATATGGTCGGCCAGGCGAATCCCCAGCGGGGCGAGGGCGTGCATGAGTTGTTCTGTAGTGGCGATGTCGGTCACGTTCGGCAGAGCCACGCCGCTGGGGTGGTTGTGGGCGAGGACGACATAGACGGCCTTGCGCTTGAGGGCAACTTCCACCGCACGGCGGATGCTGAAGTTGGCGGCATTGACAGAGCCCTCGGCCAACTTTTCCCGATGGACGGCTTGCAAACCGCCGTCGAGGCAGATGAGATACACCGCTTCATCCGTGAGGCCGTGGAAGAGCGGCAGGATGTATGCCCCCGTGCGTTCGGTGGTGTCCAAGATACGGTCTGTATTCGCTTTGTCGATTTGATAACGGCGGCCGAGTTCGTTGATGAGGCGGATTAGGGTCATAGAGACCTCGCCTATGCCCTTGACTTCCAGCAAATCTTGCGGCGATGCCTCGAATACGGCGGCGAGGGAACCGAAATGTTTCATCAGCGCGTGGGCGGTGGGGTTGACGTCCCCTTGCCGCATCCCATAAAAGAGGAGAAGTTCCAACACCTGATGGTCGGCAAAGGAGTCCAGACCGTGGGTGAGGAACTGCTTACGCAGACGGTCTCTGTGGCCGCCGTGGATGCTCATGGGGGTGCCCTCCTTTGCTTTATTGGGGGTATTATATCACATTGGGGGCGTGGGTTTCAATGTGAATCGTCCTGTTCTTAAAGGTTTTATGGTATAACAACCCGACCCGCGAAGCCGTAAAAGAGGCAAGTGGATTCTTCAGAACGTTTTATCATAAAAGGCGCACTATCGTGCCTTATTCTGCCGAAGTCTTGGCAGAACTCTTTTGCGTCGCAAAAGGTTTTATGGTATAATACCCGCACACCCACACCGCGATACCACGGGGCGTCGAGGATGCCGCCCCCTACACGAGATTTAGGAGGACACCATCATGCCCAAATACTACATCACCACCCCCATCTATTACCCGTCCGCGAAGCTGCACATCGGGCACACCTACTGCACCGTGGCGACGGATGCCATGGCGCGGTATAAGCGAATGCAGGGCTATGATGTGATGTTCCTCACCGGCACGGACGAGCACGGTCAGAAAATCGAAGAGCGGGCCGCTATTGCCGGGGTACCGCCGAAAGCATTTGTGGACGATATCGTCGAGGGGGTTGGCGGGGTCTATGATTTGTGGAAGCTCATGAACATCTCCTATGACCGCTATATCCGCACGACGGACGATTACCACGTCGAAAGTATCCAAAAGATTTTCCGCGCGCTCTACGACAAAGGCGTCATCTACAAATCCGTCTACGCGGGTAAATACTGCACGCCCTGTGAGAGCTTTTGGACAGAGAGCCAGCTCACAGACGGCAACTGCCCCGACTGCGGCCGCCCCGTTGAGGGTGCCGAGGAGGAGGCCTACTTCTTCCGTCTCTCCGACTACACGGAGCGGATTCTGACTCTATATGAAGACCATCCCGAGTTCCTGCTCCCCGTGAGCCGGAAAAACGAAATGGTTAACAACTTCCTCAAACCCGGTCTGTCCGACCTCTGTGTCTCTCGCACGTCTTTTACTTGGGGCGTGCCTGTAGACTTTGACCCCGGCCATGTGGTCTATGTGTGGATTGACGCTTTGAGCAATTACATTACTGCCCTTGGCTACCGGAACGAAAAATATGCCGATTTCGACCGCTACTGGCCCGCCGATGTCCACTTTGTCGGGAAGGAAATCGTGCGCTTCCACGCCATCATCTGGCCTGCCATGCTCATGGCATTGGATTTGCCGCTCCCGAAGCAAGTTTTTGGCCACGGTTGGCTTTTGTTCGACGGCGGGAAGATGAGTAAATCTAAGGGCAACGTCATCGACCCCTATATTCTCGCCAACCGTTACGGCGTGGATGCGCTGCGCTATTTCCTGTTGCGGGAGTTCCCTTTCGGCTCCGACGGCAACTTCTCCAACGAGGCACTCATCACCCGCATCAACACCGACCTCGCCAACGACCTCGGCAACCTCGTCTCCCGCACCGTAGCGATGGCAGAGAAATACTTCGATGGCATCCTCCCCGAAATGCAAGAGACGGGACCCGAGGATGATGAACTGCTCGCAATGGCAAGCGTACTGCGCACCGTCTACGCGGAAAAAATGGAAGCTTTTGCTTTCCAAGACGCACTCGTGGAGGTCTTCAAGGTCATCTCCCGTGCCAACAAATACATTGACGAAACCACCCCTTGGGTGTTGGCTAAGGACGAGGCGAAGCGTCCCCGCCTCGCCCGTGTGCTCTACAATCTACTGGAGACGATACGCCTCACCACGGTGCTGCTCCTGCCGTTTACCCCTGAAAGCTGTGAAAAAGCGTGGGTGCAAATTGGGGCGGATGCGGCGATATGCAGCTGGGAATCCGCCGCCACGTTCGGGCTGTTGCCGTCCGCGGTGACAGTACAAAAAGGCGAGGGCTTGTTCCCGCGGATTGATTTGAAGAAAGAACTTGAGGCTTTGGATAGTGAATAGCAAAACGGGCGGCATCTGCCGCCCGTTTTTTCGGATCTAACAAATATCCCGTACCACACTCTGCCGCGGAGCCACAAACGCCTCCGACATCAGCCCCGCGCCGATTCGGAAGCCCTCGACGAAGCGTTCGAACTCTACCTACAAACATGGTAACCTCATGCTGTGCGTTTATGAGCCGCGAGAGGGTCTTCCGTTCTTTTTCTGCGGCTGATACAGATTCTTGCTCTATGCAGTTTTCCAATATATCTTTTGATTCTGTATCTGGCTTTACACCAATTTTGTGCGTTTTGGAATTATCGGTTTTCGGCCCTCTCTTTTCCATGCGACCAAAACGATACCTCATCTCGCAAACAGGACTGGCCTAATCATAAAATGGGTCAGTCCTCATTTTGTTTATACGTTGAACTTGCCGGTCGGCAGGCCTTGCCAATGTTTTCAAATAGAAAAAGCCCCTCGGATAAACGCCGAGGGGCGATTGTTTTCATGGGCTTTATTCGCTGTCACTACTCTCTTTCGTAATATAAATCGGCCGATTCTTCGTCTCCAAATATGATTTGGCAACATACTGTCCCAGAATCCCCGTGCAAAACAGCTGTATCCCGGTAGCGAAGAGGATGATACATACCGTGGAGGCCCAACCGGCTACGGGGTCACCGAAAATGAGCCAGCGGACAACAATGAAAGCTGAGCCGAGGAGGGCGAAGAAGCAGAACAGGATGCCAAAGAGTGAGGAGATAGCGAGCGGGCGGACGGAGAATGCGATGATGCCGTCCAGAGAGTAGGAAAACAGACTCCAAAAGCTCCATTTTGTCTCGCCGTGTACACGGGGGATGTTTTCAAACGGAATCCACTTTGTGGAGAAACCGACCCAACTGAACAGACCTTTGGAGAAGCGGTTGTATTCCTCCAAAGAGAGGATGGCATCTACCATCTGCCTGGTCATCATGCGATAGTCCGTTGCGCCGTCTATGATTTCCGTCTGGGAGATTTTGTTAACGAGGCGGTAGAATTTCCGCGCGAAGAAAGAGCGGATTTTCGGTTCACCGCGGCGGGAGATACGGCGGGTGGCGGCGCAGTCGAAGCCCTCCTCCGTGATGGCGGCATACATCTCGGGCAGGAGCGCGGGGGGGTGTTGGAGGTCTGCGTCTATGAGGGCGATGTAGTCGCCCGTTGCGGCCTTGAGGCCCGCGAACATGGCTGCCTCTTTGCCGAAGTTGCGGGAGAAAGAAAGGTAGCGCACACGGCTGTCCGCTTTGGACAGGCCGCGGAGTGCGGAGAGGGTGGCGTCGGCTGAGCCGTCGTCTACGAAGACGAGCTCGAAAGTGACACCGGGCATCTCCCGTTCTACGGCGGTGATGGCTTCTGTGAAAAGGGGGATGTTTGCTTCCTCGTTATAGCAGGGGATGACTAAGCTGATTTTTGACATAGTTACTCCTTTTGGGGCGTTTCTACGACGATATCCAAACGTCGTATCCGCCTCTGTCGTTCGGCTCTATGCGAAATGCCAAGCCGAACTCTGATTGGATTGCGTCTACCGGCCAATATATCTCGCCGTACATTGTACGTGCGGCGTGGGGGTTGTCAGGGAGTGATAGTTGGGTGTTTGGTGCGGTGCGGTTTATGCCCGCTACGGTCTCCCGTAAAGGGAAGTATAGCGCGCCGTCTATGTCCATGAGCCGCAGGGGGACGTAGGGCGTATCTGCCACCGCCGCCGGGGTAGGCCTCATGACTTGTTCGCCGTCTACGAACAGCCTGTGCTGGCGGTGCTGCTCTTGGGCGGTGCGGGCGATGCGGCCGTAGATTTCATGGTAGCGCATAAAGCTGGTGGAGAACCATGTCGTCGCGGTCAGCTCGCCATGTGCATAACGGCGGTCATGGAGGGGGCGGATGAAGTCCTCCAAAGGGATGCCGGCTTGCCATAGCTCGTCTGCGTGGTCACGGATGTCGGCGGCTGCAGCGGCGTGATGCAGATGAGTATCCCGGTTTCCTATGTAGCCGCGGAGGATGGTCGTGTAGTTATAGATGCCCGCGGTGCCGAGGAGCAGAAGTGCGGCAGCCAGTACGCCTGTTCGCATGGTGGCGTGGGATTTTCGCTGAAATTTTACCTGCTCCGCCAGTACGAACCAGATTCGCACGGTCACAACGAGGATACAGAGGATGGAGCCGAACAAGGTGCGATACCACAGGGCGGGTGCGGGTGTCACAGCTAAGAGAGCCTGCCCGCCGGCCGCCGCCGCGAAGAACGCAAAGGGCATGATTTGCTTCGAGGAGAAGAAAAATGAAATCAGCACGTAAGAGACGAGTACGGTGTAACCGACCGTCAGGACGACCATACGCAGGGGGTGAAAGCTCCAGTCCATGCGGCCTGTGAGCAACGGAATATAGACAGCCAAAAAAGCAACCAGTCCGACGAAGACGGCAAAATCAACCGCTTTGCGCAGCCGATTAGGCGCGTCCCGCTTGACGAACAACCGCACGAGCAGGGCGATGACAGCCGTTGTGAACAGGAGGATGAACAGTCGGGTCGCCGGGGAGGTCATAAAGAATTGGAAAGTATGGCCAATGCTCTCTAAGCTCGGTGCTCTGCCCTCGTGTCCGACCCGCCATAAGATGCCCGGAGCCAGCGTGACGGTCAGCAGTCCGCCTAGTGCCGTAACCCAAGCGAAGAGGTAGGGCCAAGTGATTTTTGTTTTTTGGATGCGGTGCCCGATGAGGCAGACCGTAAGCGCACCAAAGGCCATGGGGCCGATTTGCTCCATCGTTGCAGTCGCAAAAAAAGTCACAAGCGGCAGGTAATATCGCTTTTTGCCGGAGGCGAGGCCTGTGTCGAGCAGGTAGTATGCGAGGAAGAACAGCAGCATGGGATACACATAGTTGAGCGCGCCCGCCGCCCAGAGCACGGTCTCCCGCATGACGTAGACGTGCAAGCAGAGGAATAGGGCGGTGACGGTGACCAGTATCGGGAGAAAGCGGCTGTCTTTGGGTTCTTCGGTGCGAGGGCTTTGTGCGCATTTTGCGGCACAGTATATTGTCAAGAAGGTGATAAGGGGCAGTATTATGCGGAGAAGGTGGACATCAAAGGCCAGAATCACGGTGAGGAACAAGTGAATGATTGCGCGGCCGTTGCTGTGCAGATAGTGGTTGACGTGGAAAGTCAAAAAGGACTCCCAATCGCGCAGAATATAGGCTTGTCCGTAGATATAATCGTCCTCGTACAGAAAGACGAACCGAAGCAAGGCGAAAAAGGCGGCGATTGCCAGAGCGGAGAACAAGAAACCCCCATATTTGCACAACGCGTGTCGTATACTATTCATGAAACTCTCCTCAGACGCAAAGCCTAGAGGTATTGTACCATTTTGAAGCACACCTTGTAAACACCTATAGAAATTCCCACTAGCTAAAAGCCGCGAATTGTGCTATACTAATACCATCCCAGCACCAAACCTCGCTCTTTTGCCCTTGACCTTGCCCCTAAAACCCCGCCGGAGGCTAGGGGGAAGGTCGAAGGGGGACTAGTCCCCCTTCGAAGGCGCATCGTCCGCCGCAGGCGGACTTATGCGTTCCCCGCAGGGAACGTATGCGCCATAGGGGGATGTACGGGTTTCGACGGGGGTGCGGAGCCGGGAGTAGCGGGCGGATGCGCCTACCATCCTAAAAATGGGCACTCTTTATAAATTAAAGAACACTAACAGAACTCAACTGGTAGCCGCTTAAGGCCGCTACCCATCCTTGCCGGAGGGACCACGGGCCGGCGTTAGGGTGTCATTTTAGTGGTGACCGTGCGTGCGGTAAGCTTTGCCCGCACCATGAACGATGAAGCTACCAAGCCCGGAAGCCTGACGAGTTGGCGTCCGAGTAAGGGAATGTAAATAACCGTCTGCGCCCGGAGAAGCTCCTTGTAAAACGCTCTCGGACGGGGGTTCAACTCCCCCCATCTCCACCAAAGAAAACGCTACAACCACAACGGTTGTAGCGTTTTTGCGTTTTTGGAGTGGTTGAGTGAAAAGGCGTTCGTGTTCAAGAAGGTGGTCTGGAGGTGCTGGAAATGCGTTTTGGATTATGCGATTTCTTTGGAAAATTATGCAATATTTTCTGTTTGCGCTTAAAAGCGAGTGCAGCTCTCAGTACATTGCCTTATCAACAGAAATAAGATATAATAAGACAAATTTCTCCCTGCGTTGGAGTATATTTCTGAGCGATATAGGAGCTGGATGCTGTGAAAAGTAATTTTGTATTTTTGGAAGAGCAGTTTCCCGCACTCGAAAAGCTGGGTAGCCTTGCCGAGAGCTATTTATATTCCGACCCAAACACCTGCTTATACAAGCTGGGTGCGCTTGCTGAGACCATCATGAACTATATGTTCGACATGGATGGTCTCACGCCGCCATACGGACAGGACAACACGGCGGCAAACAGAATCAAAATCCTCAAACGGGAAGGGGTGCTGTCTCGGGAAATTAGTGAACTCCTTTATACGCTCCGCACAAAGCGGAATCAAGCTGTCCATGAAAATCGTGACTGCTTCGAAGATGCCAAAACATTGCTTAAGATGGCGCACACGTTTTCGTCGTGGTTCATGGAGATATATGGCGACTGCGCATATCATCCGACAGACTTCGTATTGCCGGATGATATTCGTGAGCAAAGTAACTATGAAGAGCTACTCGCAGAAAACGAGAAGCTCGCCGCTGAGTTAGAGCAGGTGAAAGCAGTCGCAGATAGTGCCGTCACACTATCTGAGCGCAAAAAACGTACTGAGCGGGCGACGCGCAATTTGAAGTTTTCGGAAAAAGAGACCCGCTACTTGATAGACGAACAGCTCCGCAAAGTCGGCTGGGAAGCCGACACCGAAACGCTCCGCTATTCTAAAGGAACACGCCCGCAGAAAGGCAGAAATATCGCCATCGCAGAGTGGCCGACTGATTCAACCGTCTGCAAATGGGGGCACGTTGACTATGCGCTTTTTGCGGGCTTAAAGTTAGTCGGTGTCGTGGAGGCGAAAGCCGGGCACAAGGATGTTTCCGCTCTCATCGACAACCAATGCCGTGCGTACAGCATGGGGATTAAGGATGAGCACGCAGAATATGTAATCTCCTCATGGGACGGGTACAAAGCACCCTTCTTGTTTGCGACCAATGGCAGAGAGTACAACAGACAACTTGAAACAAAGTCCGGCATCTGGTTCCGCGATGCACGGGAGTGTTCCAACATTCCCAAGGCTCTTCGCGGTTGGACAGACCCACAGGGGCTATTGGATATGCTCGGCCAAGACATTACCGCTGCAAACCGGGCACTCTCGGAGTCGTCTTATGACTTGCTCCGTGACCCGGATGGGCTCGATCTGCGCCCCTACCAAATTGAGGCGATTGAGCAGGCGGAAGCCGTCGTGATGGGTGGACGGCAATCCGCTCTCTTGGCGATGGCGACCGGCACAGGGAAAACGCGAACAGTCCTCGGTATGATTTATCGTTTCCTAAAATCAGGACGCTTTAAGCGAATCCTGTTCCTCGTTGACCGCACAGCACTTGGCGAACAGGCGCAAGATGTGTTCAAAGAAGTCAAGCTCGAAGACCTGATGACACTTGACGAAATTTACAACATCAAGAACCTGGACGATAAGGACATCGACCGTGAGACAAAAGTCCATGTCGCCACGGTGCAAAGTCTCGTCAAGCGTGTTCTGGACAATGAAGCCGACACTATACCTGCGGTTTCTGATTATGACCTCATTATCATAGACGAGGCGCACCGGGGCTATGTGCTTGACAAGGACATGAGTGACGACGAGCAGCTTTACCGCGACCAGGCGGACTTTGTAAGCAAATACCGCGCCGTGATCGACTATTTTGACGCAGTAAAAATCGCACTAACCGCTACGCCCGCACTACACACCACAGAGATTTTTGGTAGACCGGTATTTGAATACCCATATCGCCGCGCCGTTATTGAGGGTTATCTGGTTGACCACGATGCACCCCATGATATCCAAACGAAACTGCGCGTGGAGGGGATCAATTTCAAAGCGGGCGAAATAGTGATCCGCTACGATGCCGTCACAGGCGAAGTCCTCAATAGTGACGAGCTGGAAGATGAACTCAACTTTGACGTAGAGAACTTTAATCGCCAAGTGATTACAGAGAATTTCAATCGCACGGTGTTAGGAGAAATCGCCCGCGATTTGAATCCCGAGGGCGAGGCGAAAACACTCATCTTCGCCGTAGATGACAACCACGCCGACCTCATCGTCAAGACGCTTAAAGAGATTTACGAGCCAAGCGGTGTGCCGAACGATGCAATCAGAAAAATCACGGGCAGTATCGGCGAGGGGAACTCGAAGAAGACGATGGAAGTCGTCAAGCGTTTCAAAAATGAGCAATATCCCAATATTGCTGTCACGGTAGATCTGCTCACCACCGGCATAGACGTGCCGGAGATCAGCACACTCGTCTTTATGCGCCGTGTGAAATCTCGTATCTTGTTCGAGCAGATGCTCGGACGTGCCACTCGCCTTTGTCCGAAGATCGGCAAGACGCATTTTGAGATTTACGACCCAGTAGGCGTGTATGAATCCCTAGAGCCGGTTAGTACGATGAAACCGGTGGTGCAGAGCCCATCCGCATCGTTTGATGACTTGCTCAACAGTCTCGAAGCCTTGGAATCAGAACAACAACTCAAAAACCAGATTGACATGATCATCGCCAAGATTCAGCGCAGAAAGCGCAATCTGAGCGAGCAGGCGTTGGAACATTTCCTTGACCTCTCCGGCGGGTTGAACCCCACACAGTTTGTGGAGGTTTTGGCGGATATGCCCGTCCGGGATGCAACAACATACCTGCTGCGAAATGAGCAGCTATTTGACATCTTAGCTGAAGGAGGACAGAGCCAAGGTCGTTCGGTTATCTACTCCGACCATCAAGATGAACTTGTCAGCCATACGCGCGGCTACGGACAAGGGCAGGCACCGGAGGATTACTTAGACGAGTTCAACGCCTTTATTACAAATAACCGCAACACTATCGCCGCACTAAACGTGGTCTGCACACGCCCGCAGGATTTGACGCGGGAGAGCTTGAAGAGCCTCAAGCTGGAGCTGGACCGCCATCACTTCACCGAGACACAACTCAACACCGCATGGCGGGAGCTGAAAAACGAGGATATCGCCGCTGATATTGTCAGCTACATTCGCCGCTATGCCTTGGGTTCGCCGCTTGTGAACTATGAGGAACGCTTGGCGCGGGCGGTGGACAAACTCAAGCAGAACCACCGCTTCTCTAAAATCCAACTCGACTGGCTTGGGCGCATGGAGAAAACGCTCCGCTCCGAGACCGTAATCGACAAAGAGATGTTCAACACCGGCGCATTCCGGACACAGGGCGGGCTCACACGGGCGGACAAGATTTTTGAGGGCAAGCTGGAAGCGTATCTGTCCGAACTGAAAGACTACTTATACGATGACGAAGGAGCCACCGCATGAATAACCAAGAAATTGTTTCCAAGCTATGGAATCTATGCAACGTCCTGCGCGATGACGGGATTACTTATCACCAGTATGTGACGGAGCTGACCTATATCCTCTTCCTGAAGATGACCAAAGAGACCGAGACAGACGGACACATCCCCGCCGAGTATCGCTGGGATGTGCTGGTCAAAAAAGATGGCACGGAACTCAAACGTTTTTACAACGAACTGCTCCAACATCTGGGCGAGAACTGTACCGGGCGTGTGCGGGAGATTTATGCCGGGGCACGCTCTAACATTGACGAGCCGAAGAATCTGGAGAAGATTATCACCAGTATTGACGCGCTCGACTGGTATTCCGCCAAGGAGGAAGGGCTGGGCAATCTGTATGAGGGACTGCTCGAAAAGAACGCCAGCGAGAAGAAGTCCGGCGCGGGGCAGTATTTCACGCCGCGGGTGCTGATTGACATCATGGTAAAACTGATCGACCCGCAGGCCGGGGAGCGGTGCAATGACCCCGCCTGCGGCACTTTTGGTTTTATGATTGCCGCTGACCAACACGTGAAGGACGCCACGGATAATAACTTTGACCTGCCTATTGAGCTGCAAAACTTCCAGCGCAAAGACGCCTTTTCCGGCTGTGAGCTGGTCCATGATACCCACCGTCTTGCGCTGATGAACGCCATGTTACACGGCATCGAGGGCAAGATTTTACTTGCCGATACCCTGTCCAATCACGGCAAGCGGATGAACGGCTTTGATGTGGTGCTCACGAATCCGCCATTCGGCACAAAAAAAGGCGGGGAGCGCACGACCCGAGATGATCTCACGTTCCCCACCTCGAACAAACAGCTCAATTTCCTGCAACACATCTACCGCAGCTTGAACAAAGACGGCAAGTCTCGTGCCGCCGTGGTTCTGCCGGACAATGTGCTCTTCGCCGACGGCGATGGCGCGAAAATCCGCGCGGATTTGATGGACAAGTGTAATCTGCACACCATTTTGCGCTTGCCCACCGGGATTTTCTATGCCCAAGGCGTGAAAACCAATGTGCTGTTTTTCACCCGCGGCAAGACGGAGCAGGGCAACACCAAAGAGGTCTGGATTTACGACCTCCGCACCAATATGCCCGGCTTCGGCAAGACGACCCCGCTCAAACACGAACACTTTGACGCATTCATGACCGCCTACCACGCAGACGACCGCGCCGCTGTCACGGACGAACGGTGGAATTGCTTTACCCGCCGGCAGATCACCGACAAAGGCGACAGCCTTGACCTCGGGCTGATCCGGGATGACAGCGTGCTCGACTACGACGATCTGCAAGACCCCATCGAGAGCGGCGAGGAGATTGCGGCACAGCTCGAAGAGGCGGTTGATCTTGTGATGAGTGTGGTGAAGGAGCTGAAGAGTCTTGGGGGTGCGGGGTGATGTGGCCGTATGAGGTGCCGGAGAATTGGGTGTGGGTGAAGTTGGATTCTGTTGCAGAAATCGCTACCGGTGGTACACCGAGCAAGAAAAAGGATGAGTATTACGGCGGAGAGTTTCCCTTCATAAAGCCTGCCGATTTAGATCAAGGCAGAAACGTTTTATTTGCAAGCGAATATCTTTCTGAAAGCGGAAAGGCGGTCGCACGCTTTGTTCCTAAATATTCGACAAGTGTTTGTTGCATTGGAACAATAGGGAAATGTGGTTTTTTGGAAGTAGATGCAACAACAAACCAACAAATCAATTCGCTGATACCGCGCTTTAATGAATTGTTTCTGTATTATTATTGCTGTACGGAAAGCTTTGTAAATCATCTACTGAGTCTAGCGTCGGCGACAACAATTTCAATCGTAAATAAGGGGAAAATGTCTACAATTCCATTCCCCCTACCGCCCCTCCCCGAACAACACCGCATCGTCACTCGCATCGAAAGCCTATTCACCAAACTCGACCGCGCCAAAGAACTGGCGCAAGCAGCGTTAGATCGCTTTGAGACACGCAAGGCGGTGATTTTGCATCAGGCGTTCACCGGGGTGCTGACGGCGCAGTGGCGTGAGGCGCATGGGGTGGGGTTGGATAGTTGGGAGGAGCGAGATTTACAGTCGGTCTGCTTAATGAAAATTACAGACGGAACCCATCAAACGCCAACTTATAGTGACCAAGAAAATGGAGTCCCATTTATATCTGCTAAAGATGTAACCACAGGGCAAATCAGTTTGATGAAAATCAAATACATAATACCAGAATTACATAAAGAGCTACAAAAACGTGTAGCACCACAACGTGACGATGTCTTGTTGGCAAAAAATGGGACTACTGGGGTCGCTGCAATTGTTGATATGGACCTTGTTTTCGATATATATGTTACCTTGGCGATACTGCGACCAGACACAAATTGCATTATCCCTAGATTCCTTTTGCGAGTAGTTAATAGCCCTGTCTGTAAAATGCAGTTTGACGCAAACTTAACTGGAATTGGGGTTCCAAATCTCCATTTAAGGGATATTCGAGCTGTAAAAATTCCGCGTCCCACCCTCCCCGAGCAACAAGAAATCGTCCGCGTCCTCGACAGCCTCCTCGAAAAAGAGCAACGCGCCCGCACGCTGTGCGAGGGTGTCATCGGGCAGGTGGATCTGATGAAGAAGGCGATCCTCGCCCGGGCGTTCCGTGGGGAGTTGGGGACGAATGATCCGGCGGAGGCGAGTGCAGCGGGGGCGTTGGGGGATGCGGAATAAGTAGGCATGATAACCTCTGAATAATCGATCTGACATTCCATCACTAAATAAATAGTTCGCTGACTTATCTAATAGGAAGAACCCGCTGCTACTAAGCAACGGGTTCTTCCCATTATCCAAAGCTGCCTTCCTTGGGGATTGAAGCCCCCCTACCTCTTACTCCACGTCCGTTCCGGTACAATCGCAAATGCAATGTTATTCGCATGGTCTGCACTACGCTCTAAGTCGATAATCATATCGGTAAACACAACACCGATTTTCGGCTCGCATTTCTCGGCTTTCAGGCGGGTGATGTGGTTTTCGGAGAACTCCGCCGAGAGTTTGTCCACTTCTTCTTCCAACGCGCCGATTTGGGGGAGTTCGGTTTCGTTTTGGTGTTCGTAGGTGTCTAAGGCGCTGGTGACGAGGGTTTGCGTCAGGTAGCTCAAGGTTCTCAGCTCCTCCATGGCGGCTTCGGAGAACTTGAGGTCGTGCTCCCTCATGGCCAAGGTGTACTCCGCGATGTTTTCCGCGTGGTCGCCGATGCGTTCGATATCGGATAGTGTGCGGAACATCCGCCCGACCTTTTCGGCCTCGGAGTTGGACAAGGGCATGTTGTTAATCCAGACCAGTTTGGCCGCAATGTTATGGTTGAGATAGTTGATGATATCCTCATTTTCTATCGTCTTTTTTGCCTTGTCCTCGCTCTTTTCAAAGAAGGCTTTGAGTGCCAAGGTCAGGTTCTCGTTTGCGATTCTTCCCATGCGACAAAGTTCCTGATGTGCGTTGAGGACTGCCACGGAGGGCGTCTGCATGATTTTTGTGTCGAGGTAGAGGAGCTTTTTCTCATAGGTTGTGTCGATTTCATCCGTCTTAATCGGGATGATTTTTTGCATCAAAAGCGCGGCCTGGTTTACGAAAGGCAGGAAGAACATCATGGTTGCAACATTGTATAAGGTGTGGAACATGGCAACTTGGCGTGCAGTATCTTCGTACCAAGTCATTTCAAACCAGTGCAAAATGCCGGGGAGGAAGAAAATCAATGTGCCGAATACCGTACTGCCGATGATGTCGAACATGATATGGAACACGGCGGCACGCTTGCTGTTGCGGTTTGCAGGGATGGAAGCGATGAGCGTTGTGATGCTGGTGCCGATATTCGTACCCAGTATGATAAACGCTGAGGTCTCAAAGGAAATCGGCACACCGAGTACGTGCAAGCCGACCAGAATGCCCGTTGTGGCGGTTGAGCTCTGTACAACGGCAGTAAACACGAAGCCGGCCAGCAGAGCCAAAACGGGGTTGTCGAAGTTAATTAGGAACTCACGGAATGAATCATTGTACCGCAGTTCTCCAAACGGGCCGCCCAATACGGAAATACCAAAGAACAAGAGCCCGAAGCCGAGTATAATTTGGCCGATGTTTTTGATGCTTCTCTTCTTGACAAACAAGTGCATGAGGATGCCGACAAAAATAAACAGCGGCGCAAAACTATCCACGCGAAAGGCAATAAGCTGCGCGCTGAACGTCGTTCCGACGTTTGCGCCCATAATGATACCGATTGCCTGTGTTAAGGTCATTAAGCTGGAATTCACAAAGCTGACTGTCATAATGGTTGCAGCCGTTGAGCTGTTGAGCGCGACGGTTGCGACGATGCCGACAATAACGGCTAAGAATCTATTTGCCGTTGCACGTTGTAAAATGCTTTGCATCCGATCGCCTGCGACGAGTTCTAATCCGCCCGACATGATTTTCATGCCGAATAAAAACAGACCGAGCCCGCCCAGAGCTGGAAGCAGTATCTCCATTAAATCCATTCTCTCTATCCCCAAATCTTTTTTTAAAATGTCGGCAACCGACTGCCGGTTGCCGACATTTGAGATTATAGCATGTCCGTTTGCGGTGTGCAAGAGGGTAATTTATTCGCCTTGCCGCAGAACAAGCACAGTATTTTGCGCCTTCATTTTCGAAATACAAATAAATACTCATGCGCGAGCAGAAGAAAATTGTATTTGATGCTATTTGTTTTCCAGAATCCTGTTGCCTTGCAATTATGCTGTTCTTTGACGATGATTTCCTTTGTCGTAAATCCGGCGCGTTCAAAAATCTTCATTAATTCAAAGCTCATGGGGACTACACAGCCCCTTTTGCGGGTGTCTCCCATTAGTATAGCGCAGAATTTTCCTGGTTTTAACACCCGGAAGCATTCTGCAGCTGCAGCATCCATTTGAGTCAGAAAATCTTTTGCGCTATAGTTTGATAAATCACCCTTAAGTCCTTCGCTGTAATGGATAATATCAGCATAGGGCGGGTGGGTGCAGACAAAATCGATGCTACCGCTAGGCACGAAGGACAGATTTCTGGCATCACCCTGCTTGATATAAACTTGACCGGTATTTTCTCGGTCAAACGCTACTTTTTCATAGCAACGCTCCAGCGCGGCCGGATTGATGTCTACTCCTATAATATTGCGGTTTAGCAACTTGGCCTCAACCAGAGTTGTTCCGCCGCCGACAAATTGGTCGAGGATTAAATCGTCTTCTGCTGAATAGCGCAACAAGAGGTTTCTTGGTATATAGGGTGACCAATTCCCACGATATTTTGCATCGTGGGTTGCCCAGGTTCCACGCTTGGGAAAACTCCATGCCGTGGTCATTTCTAACTCGAAATTATCGGGTTCCCATTTTTTGATTGTTCGCATATGTTTTTAATTTTCCTCCGGGACTGGCAGCCCTAATTTAGATAGAGGTATGTACTCAAAGTAGAAGTGACAGCCAACGCTGATAATATAATCGAGTACATCTTTATAAGAAGGCTGCTTAAACCAATCACTAAGCAAATAGATGTATTCTACTTCGACATTTGCCCGTGAAAGTAATTTTTGATATTGCCTCTTTTTAAAACCGCAAGTTTGTAATTTTTCATCAACAGATCCTGCTACTTGTTGGAACTTACATTCTATGATAAATAAAGTGTTATTAACGATTACGAAAATGCTGTCATCCGGCAATAAACGCTTTGAAATGATTTCTTTCCAATTGATGCCTAACTCTTCAAGAAACCTGTAGAAGCTATATTTTTTGTACGTTTTTGCAATGAGATCACCTTGATAATAGATGTCATTGTGATGTACAGCATACCCTTTTTGCGTTGATAGAAATGTTACTATATCAACTTTTCCTTCAAAAATAAGTCCTGTTTTTGTGTGAGCACCACCAACTCCGCCCTTTTTCATTTTTAATATCCCCTTAATTACATATTAACAGCTCGTTTACTGCCCTACGATTTTCAGCATTGCAATTTATCATTCTATTTGCTGAAATTCGATTTATTTTGTACAGAGCGTATAACTTATCAAAGAAATCATCTGTTTTATCCACGTTTCTAGGGTCAGAATTACTGGCCACGATATATGCACCACGGGCACTTAACGTATCTATAAACTTAGCAAGCTCTCTTTGAGCCGTATCGTCGAAGCCGCCTTGTGCATAGGAGGTAAAATTTGCCGTTTGGGAAAGGGGTCTATATGGAGGGTCAAAGTAGACGAACGTTTTATCATCTACGAAATCAGCGGACTGTCTATAGTCACCGTGGACAATTTTCACATTTTGCAACTTAGCGGACACAGCATGTAGGTTTTTCGTGTCACAAATACAAGGTTTTTTATAGCTACCCTGTGGTACGTTGAAGTTGCCCTTGGCATTTACTCGATATAGGCCGTTGAAGCATGTGCGGTTCAGAAAAATGAATAGTGCGGCAAGTTCTGTGGATTTTCCCTCACCTATTTTAAACGTGTTAAATTGTTCTCGCTTTTCATAGTAAATTTTTTTGCGCTCCTCGTCCGCGACAGAGAGATATTCTTGCTCAAGCTTACTCAAAATCTCCAGAAGTTCGCTAAGCTTGTCTCGAATCGTTGTATATGTATGGATTAACTCGGCATTGATGTCGCTGATAAAAACTTCGCTCACCGCATGGCGGTTCAATACATCAAAAAGCACCGCGCCGCCACCAACGAAAGGCTCGGCATATTTGTTGATTTGTTCTCCCAGCACAGCGGGATATTTTGCTCGAATATCTTTTAGAAGTTGTGATTTTCCACCCGCCCACTTTACAAATGGTTTGGCAGGCTGAATAGTTGTGTTTTTGTCCATGATTGGTGCTCCTTTGGCTTGCTCTATATGAAAAAACGCTATATTTTGAAAGGTCGTTTCGGGGTAAATCATTCCCCGCCCCGCACCTCAATAATCTGATTCGCCGCCCTGTACTTCAGCGGTGTAATCCCCTTGAGCGTCTTGAACCACTTGCCGAAATGGCTTTGGGTCGGGAAACAGAAGTTTGCGGCGATGGCGGATATAGTTTTGTCCGAATACTTGAGCATATTCGCCGCCGCTTCAATTCGTTTCTGGCGGGTGTATTCCATGATACGCATCCCGGCCTCCTGTCCGAAGCGGCGGGAGAGGTAGGACTTATTGACCCCGAGCGCCTTGGCGATATCGTCTAAGGTGAAAGGCATGACCAGATGCTGGTCGATAAAGAGCTTGCATTTTTCCACGTAGGAGGCACTACTGCGCTCCTCTTGGACTTGGTTTACTTGCCGGGCAAAGAGAAGTTCTACCTCATCCCGCAGTTCCTGTATTTCCGCAATCTCTTTACAGGCGGCCAGACGGCGGAGATAGAGGTCATTGAGCGCGTAGGTACTGGGCGGGTCGAGACCGCCCTCAATGGCGGCGTAGGCGGCGAGGGCGATAAAGGCGCAGACCCTGTACTCCGCGCTCTTCACCGGGTCTTCTACCAGACGGAAAGGTTTGGGTGCACGCTCTCCCTGTGCACGGCGTTCCAGAATGCCTTTTACATCCCCGGTGCGAATACGTTGGAGGAAGAGCCGTTCGTGTTCGCAGGTTCTGACGATGTCTTGTTCTTTCGTGTCGCTGATGTACATGTCTTTTTCGTATATGATTTTTGCCATGCGGGCTTCGGTTGCTACGTTCATGGCCGCCTCCTTTTTGCGGTTTCGATTTGATTAAGTCAATTGTATAACAAAAAAGTCATTCCTACAATATATTATTGAAAAAAGAATGGGTATAATTTGAGCAACTATCGCTTTGGCGGTGAAAGGTGGGCATTACTATGTTGCGAATCATCACAGACAGCGGAGCCGACATCACCAACTTAGATGCAGGCGCATTGGGGTTGGACGTGGCCGAAATTGGGATTTCGTTTGAAGAATTCCCTTATGACCAACAGGCCGATACGGATTTTAGTGTGTTCTACGAGAACCTGACCCGGTCGAAGAAACTGCCGACGACCAGTCAGGTGACGCCGGGGCAGTATTTGGATTTATTTGAAGATGCAAGGGCAAAGGGCGACGAGGTGCTGGTCATCACCATCTCCGGTGCGCTCTCAGGTACCTATCAGTCCGCCGAGATGGCGAAGGAGATGAGCGGATACGAGGCCATTAGCCTCGTGGATTCCCGTCAGTGCTGTTTGAGCCAGCGGATGTTGGTTGAACATGCCCTGAAACTGCGTGATGCGGGTCAAGACCGCGCCGCCATTGTAACCGCGTTGGAAGAACTGCGGGAGCAGATGGTGCTGGTCGTTGTACTCGACACCTTGAAGTATCTCAAAAAAGGCGGACGCGTACCGCCTGCCATGGCCTTCTTGGGTGAGGTGTTGGGGATGAAGCCCGTTGTCACAGTACGGGACGGCAAAGTGGAGCCGCTGACGAAAGCCCGTGGCTTAGACGCAGGCAAGCGTGCGCTGTGGGCGCAGTTTGAGAAAGACGGGTATGATACGGATTTTCCCGTGGTTTTCGGTTATTCGCAGAACGCGGAACGCGGTGAGGCATTCATGCAAGAGACCAAGGAAAAGTATGGGATTGCGGATTGTACCCTGCATCCCGTGGGCGGTGTTATCGGGTCGCATGGCGGGCCGGGTGGGATTGCGATTGGATATCGGAAGAAGTAATGATTGGGGCGGCCTTGTGGCCGCCCTTTTTGGTTGTGTAGGGCGCGACGCCCCCGGTGCGCCGAGGGCGTCGCGCCCTACGACATACATGTCCCGTGAGACCACCCCGTCAGGCTTCGCCTGCCACCCCTCCAAGGAGGGGAATAGGGGCAAAAGGAAAGGGCGGCCACATGGGGCCGCCCCTGCGTTATGGTGTTTGCGGTGCTTGTTGGAACTCCGTGTCATCAAACCGCACGACTATCGTCGCGGCTTGGACGCGCATTGACGTTGCGGTGGGTAATACGTTGCCGCCGCTGCCGAGGATGATGCCGTGGTAGTTCGCCCATCTAAGCGCGTCAGCCGCCCACCATGAAATGGATCCGTTGTCGGGGAACGGCCATTCTGTACCGCCGCCCGGGGGGCTTGTGACATCGTAGCCTTGCCATGCGGCAAAGTTGCGCATAACGACCGCGAATTGCTCCCGTGTAATCGGCTGGCCGGGGCCGAAAGTGCCGTCGGCGTGGCCGTTCATGATTTCTTGCTCTGCCGCCCATGCGATGACGGGTGCATACCATGCGTGGGCGGGGACATCAGAGAACGGGGCGATTGCCGGGTGGGGCTGTGTGCCGACGTCGGCCATGTTTACCATGATTTGCGCCACTTGCGCGCGGGTGAGACTGCCGTAAGGGTCGAAGCGGCCGCCTGTGACGCCGCGCATGAAACCTCTGGTGTAGGCTTGTTCGACGAAGGGGAAGCCCCAGTGGGTGGCGAGGACGTCGGGGAAGGTGGGGTGTGGGGCGGTTGTCGGGTTGAGGTTGAGGAAGCCGACGCCGTTGGGGCCGAGGACTTGTACGGGGGTGGGGTAGTGAAAAATACCATGGAAACCGATACCCAACTGATACAACCCGTTGCTCCCCCAAGCCCAAACGGTGCCGTCGGCCCTGAGTGCTACGGTATGGTCGCCACCTGCTGCAACCGCCGTTACATTGCCGAGATTTTGCGTTTGTACAGGCGTGGTGCTGTAATGCACCTGCCATACTCCGTCTACTTCGCCGCTGGTGCCGTCTCCAAGCTGGCCGTTAGAATTGTCTCCCCAGCCCCAAACAGTACCGTCGGCTCTCAATGCTACGTTTGACCATCCTCCTGCCGAGATTGCCGTTACATTGTTGAGGCTTTGCACTTGTGCGGGTATGCCGCGGTTTGTCGTGGTGCCGTCGCCCAGTTGGCCGAAGTGATTATCCCCCCACGCCCAGACCGTGCCATCGCTTCTCAGTGCTAAGGCATGGGAGTGACTTGCCGCAATTGCCGTCACATCGGTAAGCGTTTGTATCTGTGCGGGAGTGGTACGCGTGAGTTCCCAAGCACCGGTACCGCTGCCGAGCTGGTTGAAGTGATTATCTCCCCAGCCCCAAATAGTGCCATCGCTTCTTAACGCTAAAGTATAGTCTCCGCCTATCGCAATGGCAGTAATATTGCTGAGATTCTGTACCTGTACGGGTGTGGTACGGTCTTGCGTTGTGCCGTCGCCCAATTGGCCGAAGAAATTGTTCCCCCAAGTCCAAACGGTGCCGTCATCTCTGAGTACCGCGCTGTGCAAATCTCCCGCCGCAACAGCAGTGATATTGTTAAGATTCGGTATTTGCATCGGGGTATTATAGGCTTCTCTAAATAAGGCCTGTACGACTTCCCGGGGCAAGTTATACCAGCTGGGCGGGAGGTTTAAAACCCGGTCAACACCCGGCTGGTCATGGAAGGCCGGCCCCCAAGTCCAGACGGTGCCATCCGCTCTGAGTGCCAAGACATGAGCACTACTTGTTGCAATTTCTGTCACATTGCTGAGGTTTTGCACCTGTGCGGGCGTTTCGCTGTAGAGGTCTGACTCGCTGAACCAGCCCCAATCAAACACAGTACCGTCGGCTCTGAGAGCCACACTAAGCCCCCCGTTTGCCGCCACCATCGGCTCCGTGCGAAACGCCGCCTCACTCGCCAACGCTACCCCCGGCACAAGCACCAGCAACATACAAACCACCAACACCAAACAAATCCCTCGCTTCATCGTTCCTTTCATCGCAAACACTCCTCTTATATTCCATTTTTCGGGCACAATCACCCATATCCTATTATAGCGTATCAAAGGAATAATGGATATGTGCATTGCGCCAAAAATCCAGCGGGGGGGGGTGATTTGTGTGCAAAATAGACAAAAACCACGTTTGCGGACGGTAAACGTGGTTTTGGGTGGAGGATGGGTGCATTTGCATCGTATGTGGTGTAGCGGCCGCATACCGGGTAACCTGTTTCCCCTACACAAAAAATCGCTGCCGATAGCCGACAGCGATTTTTGTCACAATATCTTACAAACTCTCCCCAAAATCCTTACGGAACTGTGCCGCCAACTTCTCCGGCCAATCGCCGATGGGCTTCAGACGGCCAAAGAAGAAGCGCAACACCTTCGGCTCTTCATCGAACGTCAGCCCCCCGATGAGGCGGCGGTTTTGGTAGAGCCACGCCAGACGGTCGGCGGTATATTTGATTTGGGACAGGGTGAACACGCGCTTGGGGATGGCGAGACGGACGAGTTCCATCTCGGCCAGCGGCTCCGTGCCGTCCTCTCTGCGCTGTTCGCTGAGGGTACCGCGCTCCATGCCGCGCACACCGCTGGCGATAAAGAGCGCGGCGGCGAGTGCGCCTGCGGGGTATTCGGGTTGCGGGATGTGGTCACAAAACGCGCCCGCGTCTACGTGGCAGCCGAGGCCGCCGGGCGGTGTGACAACAGGCACGCCTTTGGAGAGGAGTTCCTTACAAAGTGCCTCTACAAAGATGGGAGTCTGGCTGATGACGTCGATGTCCAGTGTCTCCCGCAGGCCGACGGCCATGGCTTCCATCTCACGGACGGACATGCCGCCGTAGGTGAGGAAGCCCTCAAAGAGCGGAATCAACTCCCGCATTTTGTTAGCGAGGGCGTCGTTGCTTGTCAAGATGCCGCCGCCGCGGGCCGCGCCCAGTTTACGGGCAGAGAAGTAGGTGATGTCCATGAGCGAACCCATCTCACGGGTGATGGCTTTGATGTCAACGTCTGCGAACTCGGCTTCTCTTGTTTTGATGAAGTAGAGGTTGTCCGCCAGAAGAGATGCGTCAAAGACCGTTATGATACCCGCGTTGCGGCAGATTTGAGAGACTTCCCGTATGTTTTTCACGGAAATCGGCTGGCCGCCGACGAGGTTTGTACCCGCCTCAAGCCGCACGAAACTGATGTTTTCTGCGCCCAGTCTTGCGATGGCCTCTTGCAGTTTGTTTAAGTCCATCTCGCCCTTAAAGGGGTAGTCGCTGGTGATTTTCAGACCTTCGTCGATGATAATCTCTTCAATCCCGCCGCCGCGGATGGTGATGTGGGCTTTGCTGGTGGTGAAGTGATAGTTCATCAGCACGGTATTGCCCGGTTTGACCAGCGTTTGGGAGATGATGCTCTCCGCGGCGCGGCCTTGGTGGACGGGCAGGAAGTGTTTGGTGCCGAACATGTCGCCCAGCACGGCCTCTAAGCGGTAATAAGTCTCGGAACCTGCGTAGCTGTCATCGGCTTGGAACATGGCGGCGTATTGGTTCTCGCTCATGGCATTCACGCCCGAGTCGGTGAGCATGTCGAGGAAAACATCACGGTTTTTCAGCAAGAACGTGTTGAACCCGGCCTCCTGCATGGAGGCAAGACGGTCTTCCACCGGGTGCAGGTTGATTTTCTGCACCATGCGGACTTTGTGCATTTCTAATGGGACTGTTTCCCCGGAGAAAAATTTAACTGTGGACATGGTATCGTCTCCCTACTTTGTTTCGATAAATGATTACAGCACTTCATTGTATCGGATTTTGGGGTGATTGTCAAGGGCGGGGCGGCAGGGGGGCGTGACGGGAGGAAAGTTAAGGGCAAGGACGGTTTTTGTGTAGGGGCGGATTCCATATCCGCCCCGGTTTGGTTTACGGCAACGTCTCCGGGCGGATATGGAATCCGCCCCTACATTGGATTGAAATCATCCAAAGTCGGCGGGCTTGTATTTTTCTTCCATTCGGTGTAAAATACTATGATTGGCCTGCCCGGTTCTGTTTGGACGGCCTGTATAATACCTATACTATTGGGGCGAAGCCCCAATTTCATCTAAATCGGAAGGACTTTCTTATGACAAATCACAGACAGAACAACTACCTCCACGGGGCCGCCGTTTTGGCGATGGGGGTGGCGATTGTCAAAGTCATCGGTGCCGTATACCGGATTCCCATCAACAATATCTTGGGCGATGTGGGGACCTCTACGTTTACGGTGGCCTTTTCTATCTATCAATTTTTGTTGGCCGTGTCTACAGCGGGCTTGCCTGTTGCGCTGTCGAAAATGGTGGCCTCGGCGGATGCCTTGGGGCGGCCGCGGCAGGTTAAGCGGGTGTTCCTCGTGGGACGAAATGCCTTTGTGGCACTCGGTTTGGTGTCCTTTCTCGTCATGGCCGTGTTTCATCGGCAATTGGCGGATTTCTTCGGTTCGCCGTCTGCGGCTTACGGGATATTGGCACTCTCGCCCGCTGTGCTGTTTGTGGGCCTGAGTTCGGCTTATCGGGGGTACGGGCAGGGCTTGTCCGATATGATGCCCACCTCTATATCACAGATTATCGAAGCTTTTGTGCGGCTTGTGCTCGGATTGGGTATCGCGTGGGTGCTTGCGAGCCGGGGCTTCCCCTCGCCCATCGTTGTGGCGGGTGCCATTTTGGGCGTTACCGTAGGGACGGGCATCTCTGCGGCTTACCTGTACTTCAGCAAACGCAGGATGGAGCGGCGGCGATTTGTAACGGACGCCACGGACACGCCAGAGTCCACATCGGAGATTTTCCGCACCCTGCGCAACATCGCCATCCCATTGACCTTGGGGACATCGGTGTTCGCGCTGATTAACATGATAGACAACATCGTCATCCTGCGGCGTCTGCGAGAGGCGGCGGGGCTGTCGTATGAGATGGCGCAGAGCCTCCACGGGACATATTCGAT
>Ga0131853_10002458_pt1 | contig 33069 bp, 19 predicted proteins | sample TergutLab28metaG_FD_92764 | JGI IMG/M metagenome (GOLD analysis project Ga0131853, IMG submission 92764) | Labiotermes labralis P1 segment gut microbial communities from Petit-Saut dam, French Guiana - Lab288 P1 (version 2) (version 2) | ecosystem: Host-associated > Arthropoda: Insects >... | reverse complement strand
CATTATTAAATGTAAATATGTCTCTGTGGCCTACCACGAACATAAGAATAGAGTACATATACTGGGAGTAGAGTGTTAAAATTCCCAGTTCCTTAAACATATCTCTACAAGAATCATTCATTTGTGTTTAGTGTGGTGAGCAAAAGCCGGATTTGGATTTGTTGGCTAGTACGTTCGGACATCTCAAGAGGTCGCTAGTCTACAACAGCGATTACATTGTAAAAATTGTGAATTGTGTGTTTCTGAAAGTACCCCAAAATTTGAAGTAACGCGTGTTGTGTTTTATTCGTATTATGAATCCCCGTTGATACCGACGTAAGAAATATTAAACCATTGACAGATCTGATTGTTATCACTGAGATGTAGCAATGTTTTTAGTATAATATTTGCGCCGTGCATGAGTGTGTGAGGTCATCGGTAAATTTAATGAAATTGTAAAGACTACACGAACAAAGACTACTCCGCCGGGGTTTCTGCATGAGTAAAGCCGATAGTACACTTACCTGCTTCTCAGGCAAATTTTGGCTAGTGCAGGACCTGTGAAAAGTCTGAATTGACACGTGTGTATCAACTGATTATGGCAGGTCCAATGCTGAAGGTCAAGAACAAGGAAAAAATGCATATATCCAAAGGTCCAGGAGTAAGGTCATGGGGTATTCTCATTGGTAAGTTTTATTTACGTATTCGTTCCTTTGGGTGATTCCCTGGCGTCAGAATTAGTTTATGGACATGATCATGGCTTCAAATTGTTCTTGAATTAACGTGTGTGTCCTTGCTGTTTGGTGGGTGGGGGCATTCCGTAACATACAATAAGTTGAAAGTTAGGACATATTTGATGTAAGGATATATGCAAATTGAAACGAAGAAAGACTACAAACAATGCATGCAGAAATGTTCACCAACCATGCTTCCCTTCTGTTGTGACAACATATTTCAGGGTTATGGGTTAGGAAGTCATTTGTAAATGATTTTTTAGGAATACCAGTAAATACACATCAGTTGAATTGCATGTTGTTACAAAACATGTACAGAAACATGCACATGAAAGGTACTTCCAGGGAAAGTGTGCAGTAATGTGGTATCCATCTAACTCACATATAGAAGTTTAGCAGGTTTGGTTAAGAATATAACCCCTGATGCATTGGAATTATGGACAGAACTTATCATCATGACTTGTTTAATAATGATCATCATTATCATCAGGAATTTGGACACAGCCTTATATTTAAAGGAAGTTTAGAGGGCACAGCTTTCTGAACTGACAGTGGGCAAGAAAAGGGACAGATAAAAATACCAGACAGTTAATTTGTGTATGTTGGCAGGCTGAAGGTACATGCCATTTTCTTCTTTGTTCACTAGGACACTGTCAGTGAGGATTAGAAGAGGCTTGTCCATTTTTAGTCACTGTTCCAAACTGATAACTTTATGTGCTTGTATTTAATTGTGTAAACATAAAATTCTCCAGAAATTGTTGAATGATGTGGTATAATATCCAGCAACAGTGTACCCTCAAATAAAGGGATCTTGGGTTTGATTTAAAACTGAGATCTTTACAGGTTCAAGTTCTATATGTTACTGCTGTGCCAGTGTGTTTATTTTTTGTGTTTAAAGTCACTTTGTCATGTTTATTATCTGAATGCTTCATTACATAACAACCATGTTTATCTCAGCATAAGGCATGAGTTTTTTTTTGTAATCTTCCCGTTGTGTATTTCGCAAAAAGGCGTCCGTTATCCGACCAAACACAACATACATTAGTCTTTTATGATACGCTACAACACTGTTTTGGCTCTCCAGATCGGCCATCATCAGGTAGATATCAGATACACAAGAAGGATATCAAGGGAGAGAGGCCTCTTTGTACAGCAGTACAAATTATAACAATATTATTACAAAAACAGAATAATAAGGTTAAACTTAATGTTAAGTGTGGTACAGAATTTCTTAGGTACATTCAATTTGAAACTGTATGTAACTGCCACCTTTATGTTGTACACAGTCCAATATGTTGCCTGTACTCACACACAGAATTGTTACTCATCTTGTATATGACAGCTGTGGACCACACTAACTGTTTGTAATACATGGGAGCATGTCCGGCTTACTCCCCTTTGCTTGGAAATAGATTTAAGTACTAGTGATACTACTCAAGAATTTCATTCCAAGGTTATCACAAACCAAAATGTGAGGATTTATATCAACATATGTACTACGCTAAATATGGCTGTAGCATATGAAGCTTTTACCATTACTGGTTCTTATCTTTTATGCTTTTTTTTATTTTCATCATATTTTAGCTTGTAGTTATCTAATTTATATTACAGTTTCACATTGATTAATCCTAAGGAATTCTGTAACATAATTATGCATTAATTTTAACCTTATTATTTCATTTTGTAATAATATTGTTATAATTCATACCACTGTAAAGCGAGGCCTCTTTCCCTTGATATTCTTTTTGTGTATCAGATATCTGCCTGATGATGGCTGATATGAACAGCTGAAACATGTTGCAGTGTGTAATAAAAGACTAATGACTAGATGTTTATCGTTGTGTTTAGTTGGATAGTTAACACCTTGTCAAGGGTTTTTTTCTAATTCATTATCTGCAGAATGGTGGGTCACCTTGTACCTGACACATAGCTGAACATGTACTGTGTAGATATTTTTGCGAGAATTGAGTGTCATGAAGGAGGCCTGTTTATATTCATTGAAATACAGTAATGCATTGTGAGTTTTTTGTGAATGCTGTGTATAAACCCCTTAGCTTATGTTTAATTGATAATTTTATATTCATGTCACATTCAAATTTGTGCCAGACATATTTATGACATGATTTTATTATTACCCCATGCATTTATTTCATTGTGACTTACTCATACTTGTACAGTGTTTCTTGTGTTATGAATTATGCACTTATTAATGGAATATTTCAAGCTTGGAATAATAAATTACAAGTTGTTGGAATCTTTTGTGACCTTGCTAAGGCTTTCAGCTGTGTAAATCATGATATATTAATAGAAAAGTTAAAATATTATGGGGTTATTGAAACAGGTGTTGATTGGATAAGTCCTATGTACACAACAGAAGACAAAGAGTTGACATCAATGTTAATCATTTTTTAAATTACTCCTGTACATGGGAAATAGTTAAGCGAGGAGTAACACAGGGATCAGTTTTGGGGCCTCTGCACCTTATTACTGTATAAAAGATTTGCCAAGGCACATCTACCGTTTTACCAGTGTTGTGTTATTTGCAGATGATACTAGTATTTTAGTTACAGAAAAAAATTTTGAAAGTCTCAAATAAAAGATTAGGCTTACTTTAGATTGTATTAGCAGATGGTTTAAGGCAAATCATTTAGTTGTTAATTTAATGAAAACAAACATAATTAAATTTTCTCCTTCGCATTTCCTTCAGATAACTGAACATAATACCACTATAAGTGAGGTCCCTGATACAAAACTTTTAGGTGTGCAAATGGAACATTATTTAAATTGAAAATGTCGTATAGATTGGATTTTGCCGAAATTGAGTACTGCTGGTTTTGTAATCAGAAAGTTATTTTATGTACTAAATCTGAAAACCTTACGAATGGCATACTTTTCCTAATTTCATTCAGTCATCAGGTATGGAATCATATTTTGGGGCAATGCAGCTAATAGTTGTGAGGTTTTCAAATTGCAAAACAGGGTAATAAGAATTATGTCTCGAGCGGAACCAAGAGCATCATGTAGAGGTTTGTTTAGGAAACTTGAAATCTTACCTGTTCCATGTCAATAAATACTGTCTCTGATGTTATTTGTTATAGATAATCCATATAATTTTCAGACAGTTTTAGAAACACATGGACTGCATACAAGAAGTAAAAATCAACTTTTCATTCCAACTGCAAAGCCTCGCAAGTGTTCAAAAAGGAATGACCTATTCTGGTATTAAAATATATAACAGTTTGCCCAGCGATATTTTAAACCTTAAGAACGAAAGGAAACAATTCAAAATGAGTTATACAGGTGTCTTTTAAATAACTCATTTTACTCTGTCAAGGAATTTTTGGAGTTCAGCAGGGATAATTAATTTGATAAATTATTTCTGTTGTAATTTGTATTGTATTGTTTTATTATTGTTATTCATGGTATTTGATTTTGGAGACTGTAGTATTGACATTTGTTTATTGTATTGCATTGTGTTATTTGTTTAGTTTGTATGTTGTGTGTTTTTTTTCTGACAAGTTTCATGTCCGACTGTTGTATGACAGAATTTGTGGACGTACGAATTGATTATTTATGTATGTATGTATTATGTATGTATGTGTGTGTGTGTGTATATATGTATGTGTGTGTATGTGTGTATGTATGTATTATGTATTGTGTATGTATGTGTGTATGTATAATTGTATGTGTGTGTGTGTATGTATATGTATTCATTCACTTTATTTTCTGTATATCCATATACAGGTAAATTACCAAGGATGTGGAAATTGTCAAAATGGTTGTATAAATATCTGTTAAAAATACAGATGTCAAGTGCTTAAATATAATTATAATATAATGGTGATATAATTAACAATTATAACATCAGAACAATTACATTTAACATTTAACTTGTGTATTGTACACTATTAACAGGGTTAAAATAATGTATCAGTGAATCAGCCTCTTAAGGTTTGTATTCTTCTGTCTTCCTTATATTCATAATATTCATTCATTGAGTAGAAAGAATGATGATATAAGAACCTCTTAAATGTGGATTTAAAATATTTATGATCATTAGTCAAAGCTTTAATATATTGAGGAAGGTGGTTAGAAACTTTTATACCTGATATATAAGCACCTTTATTGAATTTTGATAAGTTAGCTATTCGACGGTGCAAATTATTGTTATTCCTAGTTTTATATTTATGAATTTCATTATTTGTATCAAATAGGTGTTTATTATCAATTGTGTATAAAACTAATGAATATATGTACTGAGAATGTAACGTCAGTATTTCCATACTCTTGAAAACTTCCCTGCAAGAATCTCTAGGTCTAGTGTTAGTTATAATTCTGATAATTTTCTTTTGGATTATAAATACCTTGTTGGCAAAGGATGAGCTACCCCCAAAAATTATACCATAGCTTATAATAGAGTGTATGTGAGCGTGTCCATTGGTACTATATGTTTTATGTTCCTCAGTGCATAGCATGCAGTGCACATTTTGTTCAGTACCTGTTCTATGTTTTGTTTCCAGCATAAGGTGTTGTCTATAGTTAATCCAAGAAATTTAATCTCAGAGGTGCTGGTTGAGCATTTGTGATCATATTTAATTTGTTTATTAACATTATAATAATTCTTAGTTCTAAATTCTAAGTACTCAGTTTTATTAAGATTTAAAGTAAATAAATTGACTTTAAACCAGGTGTTTATATCTTGGAACATTTGATTAGCATTTACATTAAAGTCCCTTCAATTTGTGTCTGTAATTATAATGCTGGTATCATCTGCAAAGAGTACCATATTGTTGTTATTGTTTACTATTGTGGGTAGATCATTTATGTAAATTAGGAAGAACAAAGGGCCAAGAATTGAACCTTGTGACACACCACATTTTAACAATTCCTATTTGGACAAATCGTTATTATTGGTTATATTATTCAGTGTTACTCTTTGGTATCTACCTGTTAAATAGGATTCAATTAATGTGTGTGTGTATGTATGTGTGTGTGGTGTGTGTATGAATATGTACACTGTGGTTTTGTGTTTGTTAATGTAAAATTGTGGTCATCAGTGTGTTATATTTGTGTGTAGTGTTAATATTTTAGGTTGACATTAGTGGCTGTGTAGAGATGATGTACAGTTTGTTGTCCAATCTCCAACCTTTTATGAAAGCCTAGATATTTTTGGATTTTAGATTTACACTAATGTAAAAATTCTAACTGTACAATAATCTAGTGTTGAACATGTACCTTTTTCAGGTCTTCTGGTACTTGGACTGGGAACTGCTGTCTGTATTGCAGGTAATTTTTTGGTGTCATTTACGTTGTATTAAGGGATGAAAGCAGGAGTAAAGCTATCCCTGCGTTTGTATAATCAAACATGCCATGAGGACACTTGGAGGAGTGGAAGTTGGCTCTGTTCTTTCTTAACCTATAGCATTAGATGGACATGACTGGTCATGTTCGTGCCCCATTTGCTTTAACTCCAGGCAAAGGGTGGGCCATAGAGCTGTCTGGACGTGATGGCAAAGAGAACTCTGCTACCTCCAAGAATTTATCCCCAGTACTTGATATGTCCAGTTGCTATGCTGACCGACACACCCAGGCTTCCAGACGCAATGAAATTTGAAATAACTTGTGCAGTGTTGGCAGATGTGTATTAGTAGCCACCAGTGTCATAAATATGGAAGATATTAATTATGAGCTCTTTATCCTAATGACAATCAAAATTAAAATTCATACAGCGTAGGTGATTGCTGATTGGTTTTTGGCGTGGTTTGTACTGAAGGTAGCTAACTGGTTGAATAGAGCAGAGTGCTTCTTCATGTAGCCAAGAAATTCCTCACTTTTGATGGAATATGAAAGTTTATTACCCACCAGCTGTCTTAATTCTGAACCACATTAATCCATCTTCCCATTCTCTTTCTCTTTGGTCATTACTAAAACAGTGAAGCACATGTCATCACCAATGCAGCCATATCTTGAGTGTGATGTTGCTAGCTGTAAAGCTTCTGAGAAACACCAGTAAGGCTTATTGGAGCTCAGTCTGTGCAGTTACCAGATTGTTAGTGGCATGTGTTGATGGTGCAAGGGGCTGTGTGTAGACATGATCATCAGAGCATCCCATGCATCAGGGTGCGTCCCTGGTCTCTGGTGACTTTAGCTTTGTATGGTGGCACCGTGTATTTTTTGGTGCTGCATGTAGCCTTTCTGGTGCCTAGAACTTTGAGGTGGCTACTAGATTTTTTGAAAATCTATGCATTTCTGCCTTACATAGTGGACACTTTCACAGAATATCTGAACTAACTCCAAGGAGTCCTTCTTGAGGAGGGTATAGTTCCTTGGCTAGTCTAGACCCCAGTTTGTGTAACCTGAATGTATATTACTGTGTTCACAAGGGCGTGCCACTTACACTTAGCCTGAGCCACATGAACCCAGTCAGCACTGTCCCATCTTACATCTTTAAGATTCAGTCTGATATTATCCTCCCATTAATGCATAATTCTTCCATGTGGTCTCTGAGGTTTCTCCAGCAAAACTCTGTACACATTTCTATTTTCTGCCAAGCAGACCTGCTTGTCTTGTCCTCCTTGATTTGATCACCAGAGTAATATTTGTTGAGTGGTATGAATTACGAAGCTCTTCATGATGCAGTTTTCTCTAGTCTTGTGTTATTTCCACCCTCATAGGCCTCAAACAAGTCGTGTGGTAGAGTAAGACCCAGCACTCATGAGGGTGGCAGTACTGGCAAAAATAAAACAGTGCAATAACTGAAATTGGGTATCTTGTAAAACTGATGCCAGATTTGACCACAAATCCTTCATAGATATGAATTCACAAACAAAACTCAGGTTTAATGAATGCTGTTAAATTCGGTTTCTACACTCTGCTGCTTCTGATCCTCTTCCTTCTGGCTGTTTGTCCAAGCTGTTGTCAGTAAATGTTTTTTGTACTCTCGATTTTCACTTTGAAATTCGGCAGAATTATTGCTGGACCATGTTACTGAAGTTGTTTTATTGGTTTTTCAAAGCTATTGCCTTGTTAAATTTTAATTTGTCTAACCATCATGAATGTTCTGCTGCATTGTGTGATTTCATACACATCCATATAATGTCAAAGTCCTTCACATTCCACTTTGGCATGGTTTTGGTGCACAATTTGTGCTGGAAGGCAAAACGACATTGATGCTATTGCCTGCCTTACTACACAGTGTATGTGTTCAGCTTGTCTCAACTAGTCACCGAGTGTGTATGCTTGCCTAATCACATATTGCTGCTTTCTAACTGCTGTGGGACTCACCTAATATCATTGGGGCTTACCTTAGCAACAGATGTGCAGTTGGTTGTGCTCCACTATAGTACTATTGGAAGCATATGGGTAAAATGTGTGTGGTAACATAGGTGAAGAATTGGAGTTGTATATTAATGGAGCACCACATTAAGATATTGAAATGGTTGGATATTTTTCTAAGACCTAATTCACTATACCATTTAGAGTCCATTCTTTGTACACTGTCAGTGGGGTATGTAATTGGTGTAGTTTGACAGCCATCCCTAGTTGATTGGCTATGCTAATTGAGACTTTTGCTTCTAAGTTTTTCTAGATCGCTGGTGCCATCTGTTGGTGCTCTTTAGAACAATGTAGCAGTGAGGCTTTGAATATGAGTTCTATAGATGTGTACGGAATGTGCTCTGTCTTCCTATTGTCCTCTCTTTCGAGTGTTAATGGAAGGAACAGTGCATTTTCAGGCTGAACATGCTTATAAATGGGGTACCCAGGTGGAGTCAGTAAGATCATTACTTCTGTTCACCAGTGTTTTAAGTGGTGGTGTTTAATTTTGCATTTGTCTGACAAATTTGTGTATCCAGATTACTGACTGAGTGACTGACGAATTGATTGATTGAATAACTCCATGCGGCAGAGTTCTTGAGAAGCTGATAGTTCCTCGTCCAGTCAAGAAATTCCCCACATTATATAGAACATGAAGGTTCAGTGCTGTGTTTACAAGAGCCCAGAACTTGTTGCTATCATGAATAACATTAATGCGGCTTTGTCTGTTCAGCATTTTGTTAATATTAATTGAAGGAAATTTAAAAGTACAAGGCTGTGATAGCAGTTTTGCAACATGCATGCTAAATTTAATAGAAATGTGTCATCTGATTCTCTTCTTGGAAGAGGATACACATAATGCCCAGTAGTTGAAAGGAGATATGTACAGCATACTGCATTCATGAACCTAATTTTTAGGCACATTTGCTAAAATTGCAAAAAGCAACTGTTAGCTTCTTCATGTCTGTCCATCTGCATGGAACAACCTGCCTCCCACTGGATGGATTTTCATGAAGTTTGATATTTGAGTGTTCTTCGAAAGTCTGTCAAGAAAATTCAAGTTTCATTAAAGTCTGACAAGAATAACTGATATTTCACATGAAGACCGATGGACGTTTTTGATCATATCTCGCTCATTTTTTCTTAGAATGAGAAATGTTTAAAACAAAAGTTTCAGAGTAAATCGAAACATATTGTATGTTCAGTAACTTGTTTTTGAAAATGGTGCTGATTGTGAGATAATATGGAAGAATGTTGTAGAGCTGGACAGCCCACAGATGACAATATGGTGCTCGCATAGTGCATGCTGGATAACTGAGGCTACAAACACATATTCAGCATGGGTTATATTTTTATTAGCAGATTTCCAACAAATATTTGTTTAATTGGTAGGACATCCAATAAGTACTGTTCTGTAGGACATGGCAGTTCAGTGTGGAGTTGTTACATTAAATGTAGCTCTTTTATTTCAGTCAGTATCATTATTTAAGCATAATCCCAAGTGCACTGATGCAACTGTAACCTTTCACAAAAAGATACTTTCACCTCCTCATTAGAGTGGCATCAACACAGAAGCAACGCTTGACTGGTTGCCTAGTCAACAATAATGACAAAGTGTTTTATGAATGGTTTCTAATGCAAGAGCCTTATTTCTACCATGATAGAATTTCTGAACTCATGCCAAAATGGAAAAATGCATAAATGTTCTCAGGGATGATGCTGAAAAATTATGCTGCAGTGGCATAAATAACTGTGCTTATCATTGCAGTGGCATTTCTTTTACCTTTTATGACCAAGGCGTCCCCTCTGCGTGATTGTGCCACTGTCACCATAGCAAAATTTGCTGTATGTATGACCTTCAGTCATGTTTATCAGTGATAAAAATGTGCTACTGTAAAAGAATGGATAATTTTATGTTTTGAAATGATGGTGGCTTTATTCCCATTAAACTCATAAAATAATTACACAAGTAGTTTCGATGTGTTCTCTACTCGGAATTTTAAATTCAGCTCTGAAAGATTTTGTATCTCTGTCTGTTGCACACTGATAGTTAATACATACTGGTTTTCTCTTACAGATTCTGTGATAGCAAAAACATTGTCTATATTTGTGTGCCTTCTTTTGGGATTGCTTTGTATGGAGGACTGGGAGGTGAGTTGATTTTGCATTTCATGTGCATTTTCTTACATCCATCAGCCAATATGCTAATGACATTCTCCTGCTGTATATTTTTCTTGTCTTTGGTTTATCACAGCTGACAGTATTCTTATGTCTGTACAGGCTGTATATTTTTATTTCTGCTGCTTAGCAAGGTAGGGACCTGGGTACTTGGGGCTGTGTCTTAGGCCGTAATGGGCTGAGGCATCAAGCTCACCACGTCTCCCAATCTGGTGCTGAGATCCAGAATGAGTGGAGCTATACCTCTGTTCCCACTATATGCCATCACAACAAGCAGAGGGCTATCTACTGTACTTAACTGTGGACAAAAATTTTATTTTTTTTAATGTAACATTGAATCTGAGCCCGAATAATGAGTCTGTTTAGTGGCTAGTCCATGGGTTGGACAACTGAGGAATTGTGGTTCAATTACTGGCAGGGGAAAGAGACTTCTGTCATCACCGGATTGTCCAGGCTGGCTATATAGTCTAAAAGGAGGGACCCAAAAATTTCTGGAATTGTTACCAAAAATGTATTTGAAATATTCGTATCAGGTTGAAACTTTAGTACCCCTCCAGTACTCCCCCTGTGAATGGGTGGAGCGATCCTAGCACTGCTCTCATTGCTGGAAACATTGTCTAAAATCTTCAATGGAAATGCTGTCAAGGGCCACCAGTGATTCTCACTGAACTGCTGCAACTTCATCTGTGGGTACAACAAAAAGTCATAAGGAGCATGGTCAGGCAAGTAGGGGTGGGTGGGACACAACCACCATTTCGTTTTTGGCTAAAAACTGCTTGACAATCAAGACTGTGTGGGCGGGAGCATTGTCATGGTACAAGAACCAATCCCCACTCCGCCACTTTCCTGGACGTTTTTGTCACAGGCTCTCAACGCAGTCAATTCAACACATTCAGGTAAAACTGCTGATTTACTGTTTTTCATAGAGGAACAAACTCCCTGTGCACTATCCTTTCAACACCTAAAAAAGAAATCAACTTTGTCTCAACATTTGAGTGAACTTGCCATGCTTTTTTTGGGCTCGGAAAATTTGTTGACTTCCACTGACTTGACTGCTACTTTGTCACAGGGTTGTAGCCATAGAACTAACTCTCATAACCTGTTACAACTTTTAGGGAGAAACTGAGGGTCATTTTTGAGCTCTTCCTGCAAATCATGGCAAACATTCACACACTTGCTTTTTGCTCCTCTGTGAGCCAACGCAGCACGAATTTTGCAGCAACATGTTTCATAATCAAATCTTCTGTTAAAATGCGTTGGCATGAACTCTTTGACACACCAGTTATTTATGAAATTTTGTCATTGGTCCAGTGACGGTTGGCAAGGGCAACCTGGGAAACTTTTTCACCATTTCTGTTGTTTCTGCTCATAGAAGGGCGGTCACAACATGGCTGGTCTTTAACGGACATTTCACCTCTTTTGAAACAATTAAACCACACATACACTTGTGTTTTACCCACGGCTGCATCCTTAAAATTTTTCTGGAGCATTGTGGCAGTTTTAGCTGCAGTTCTTTAAGGTTAGCCATTTAAAGTTTTAAAAAAATCGCCAAACACACTTGCAGACACTTAGAAAAAATGAAATGAAGCACAGCGCAGTGGCACTTGGCAGGCTAGCTCATAATATCACAGGCTCAGGGTACCTAGTGACGGAACCCTGAACTACGTCTCGTTCACACAGAGGATTCAAATTCCAGAAATATTTTGGGTCTCACCTTGTGTCGGGCCTCCAGTTTATTGGGTACTGTGGGCACTCTGGCCAGGACATGAGGATGACCGTTCATGCAGTGCTGAAATGAATATTGAGAGGAGCTATATCTATATTCCTACATATACCTTCAAGCATGTGCAGGGCCATCTAGACTTCACTGTACTTTTAACAGATAATTAGAATTATAATCTGCACAGCCATTGTGCAGTGCAGTAAACTACACATACTTTACAGAATGAATGCCATCATGTGCTGTAGCTCAGGTTATATCTGTTACACCTTAATGATGTTGCAGCCCACAGATGACAAGCAGCCAGGTGTATTGTGTGCAGAATGTACGATAAGTAAGGTTTGTCAGTCATACAAATTAAATTAGACGTCATAACAGTGTTAAGTGTATGAATGAATATGAAGCATTGGTTGAATGATACTGAGAGAAGAAAACCAAAGTACTCGGAGAAAAACCTGTCCCATTGCCACTTTGTCCATCGGAGATTCCACGTTGAATGGCCTGGGATTTAACTTTGTCCTCTGCAGTGACAGGCCAATGACAGCTGATCCTTCCCCTCGGATAACATGGCAGGTAAAATTTGCTTAAGGTAAGCCTGAAATTGATAACTTTGATTAGACGAACCAGAAAGTGGGCAGTCAAAATTATTGGGGGGATGATGCAGAAGTGTAAGTGAAACTAACTGTTCTTTAGTTTGTTATAATAAGCCAAAAGTGTACTTTGTCGATGCCATGAAGGCATATAGTGGGAGCAGAAGTATATCTCCACTCATTTTTAACCTGAGTGTTATTTGGTGGTGAGTGAATCCCGTAATGCCCCTGCTGCGTTACCCTTGGGCAAACAGGCTGTGTTCTCTGTTGAAAAGTGTAAAATGCACTGTATGTTTTTAAAGTTTATTTGTTGACTCACTTTATTATCTGGCAATAGAACGTCATCCTAAGTTACTCTGCTGAAACATCGCTGCTTACAAGTGAAATTGCTTTGTTCTCAATTGTATTACATGATGCTCAGCTTCTATTCAAAAAATCCTCTTCATTTACTAAGTGATGTAATTCTTTGTAAGGACTGTGTGTTGGATCGATATCAGGACCAGGTGACCTTAACTAGGAGCAATTGGTATGACCGGCTGTGCTGCCGAGTACCAGAATCAAACACACGGGTTTTGTCACTTAGTAACATTGTTGGAGTCCAAGCAGTGGGAACACAAGGCCTCAGCTTTGTGCTTACATCAGGCAACTCAACACCTGTTACGACAAAACCAGTGGGATACAGGTGAGTGGTATTTAGATATTTGCATGGAATTGGTTGTCATTATGAATGGCTTGTGACAGAACTCCATTATAGTTAGGATTACTGGGGTTTGGACTTTGTATTTTGTACAGCATTAATATTCTGGAATCTACATCTGTTAGCCATCATGGGTGGCACCTTTTCATTTGGGTCTGTTACAAAGAACTGATTAATACCCCTTTCATATGGATCTATCTAAACAACTGTCTCTTAATCCATTTTCTGAAACGTTGTGTTTCGTTTGGAATATCATGTGGTGGACAAAGTTCAGGAATCATTAATTGTAGAGAGACCATGGCTGTGTAAGTTTTAAGGTTCTAAAAGCAATATTGCTTAAGATTGAAGCCTTCTGGGATGTGATGCTGTGTTATGGGTGAGCAGTTGCAGCCCTTTGAAGGACTGTAGTCCCTTTATCAGTGAGGTCAAGCTGTTCAAGAAGAGTAGTTGCTTGACCTAATGCTTGGAAAGCACTGCATTTGTTCAAAACATAAGGAACTACTAGCCCAGTAATGCAGCAACATGTACCTCAGGACTTGTAACTGGTCCTTCTTATGCATAATAACTTTTACAGTTAATAGCAGTCATTAACCAGCACTAAGTGATTTTTTGATAATGTTTTTGTAAAATTTTTCTGTTGGCAGAGAAGGAATATCATTAGGTAATCACATCTCATTGTTTCTTCGTTTGGAACGTGTGGAACCAGTTGTGGAAGATTTGGGATATGAAGCAGAAGAGTGGGATCATGTGGCTTTGTCAGAATCATCTGGGTCAGACAGTGGTTCTATTGTGCTAGAGGGTAACCGTCATAACTGTATCGTGAGACGGAGGGATGAAATTAAAGTGTTGTCAGAACCTGCACCACAACATGTTTTGCAGTAGTTGCTTCATAAGTCAAGTTACCCTTCAGATGTGATGAGTGGGCTGTTTGGTATTTATGCATGCACATGTGTGTACATGCATTAATGTAAGAGAAGAAGGCTTTGACAGTACAGAGATTACTTATTGATTAAAATTAACACACAGCGATAAATGGAAAACTCTGCCATTAGTAGTTCATATTTCAGTGTGTTTAAAGTATCTTAATAGGCTACATTTCCATTTGGTTTGTTAGAACTGTAATTAGTGTTGTAAATGTGATACTTTGATGTGAAGATATATCCACAGAAGATCATTTGGATTTGAGTTGCTATAAGATACGTGTCATTTGAGTGTTGGAACATTTGTAGGTAGGCCTTCTACAGAATTTAAACATTTAGATCATGCACAGTAGAATCTCAGTGTACATGATTAATTGGGATTGATGAAACCATTAAGAACATCAAAATTCATTTTCAGTGTAAAATGCTTGTTTGTTTCCAAGAATTTCTGAAATAACAGGAATTAAAATATAATGTAACCTCAAAGAGCATAGAAGGTGTGAAAACTTATTTTAATAATACAGAACAGTACTTACACATCAGAGTTGTGAGGCACAAAAAGCTGTGTAATGAACGATGGAGCTTGCCTGAGCTAAGACTGATGTTGCAGGATAATGGGGGAAGCCAACTAACAAGCTGCATGATCGTATCCATATTTGTTGGAACCAGTCATTAGAGGTCAAAGTTCTGAATATCAAGACTGCATTGCATTTAGAGTTTCACGTCACAGAAATTTACTGAATATTGTCTTTAACTTTTCTTTAGCGGGAACAATAGTATTATTTTAGTATGCTTTCTGTGGCATATTAGAACAGTGTATTGATTTCTTACATACAGTTCTGTAACATTTAGTAAATGTCATTAAGAGTTAATTAAACATGGGTTATGAGGGAATACTGTGCTAGTTTGATAATTTAATTTAAAAACATTATCAGCAGTTAGCAAAAAAAATTTTACAAATGCATGACTGCTGTAGTCAACAGTTGTCCAGAAGTGTGATTTTGTAACTTTACACTACACAGTTGAACATTTAGAAGAAGGAATTTATAAAATGTAGGTTTCAGTACTCTTGTGTATGTACATACATTTGCCGACTTTTTATATTCTCTTTGAACTCCTGGAGGAAAATTGCTTTCGTGCGGAAATGTTCTTGAGATTTCACAGTAGGACATCTCATATCATCTGTACATTCCACTGTTGAAAGTTGAACATTTAAGACATGCCAGTAATAAGTTCACTGTTCACAGACAATGCTCCTGTTTTGGTTCCACATATCTGTTATTCATTCACAGTTTCAGTTTCTGTTGTATTATCAAAGAAAATGAGTTGAAATTTGTTGCAGCTAGTGGCCTGTCATAATGAAGAGTAAGATGATGTGCATGTTGAATCAAATATTTGGTAGTTTATAATGCCCCTCTGACAGAATTGTAGTAAAATGTAATAGAGTAGGCTGTGAGAGTGTAGGTGTGCAGTATGACAGTGTAGATGTGCAGTATGACAAACCTGAAGACAACATTGCAGAAGTGGTGTGACAGTACAAATATTCATTTTTAGATAATTAACATCAAGGAACTAATTCTGTTGTATAATGTTGATTATGTGAATTCTGTTGCTGTTATCATTTTCCAGTGGACCATGTTGTGACATAATAATCTTTGTCATCATTAGTTTTGTGTATTCACAGTGGCATTGGGTTGAGTAACAAAGCATTTGGGATGCGTCTCATCATTTCTTAATGACCTAAAAGTAAATTATTTTGTGTAACATTTAATGTTCAAAATTTTTATTGTGAAATTATCAGAATCAAATTAGTAAATAAGCATTCACTCCCTAACAGCCTTGATGTTGTGAGAAATGCTTAAGTTTTTTTATGAAAGGTTTCTTATGTAATAATGTTTTTCTTATTTAGATATAAATGTGGCGTGTGTCAGTGAGAGCCCACCGTAGAGGGCCATGGAGTTGGCAGATATCTGTAAGTGTTGTAAGGTAAAATATTAATTGAGATATCTTTAAATTTCCTTCATTCCATAGTCTCTCTTGTGACAGGGCCATAGGAAGTTCTTCACACAGCGCAGGCTGGCACTTCTGCTTTGAATTTCCAGGATCGTCTAGCTGCATACCTCTTCTTCCTTGTCTTCCTGTCACTCCTGCCTTTCATTCAGCAACATGTTTTAGAAGTCAGTTCCTAGGCAAGATGTGACCAATCTGTTATCTTAAGTATCAAGTTAAAATATTTAGTCTAACAAATAATTATATAAACAGTACTGATTAAATAATTATTTCATTTAACAGCAGTAATTTTGTTACTTAACATAGCTGAAGGAACAGTCATGTTTAAGTAATGTATATTTTGGTCAAGAATATACCAGTATGGTTTCGGTTAAATTACACTTTTGCATGCAGTGGTCTGTTGAGTAAGGTTTGTGTGGAATGTTGAATTATGCATGAGTTTTTATGTGTCATAATTATGTGGAACTTCATTAAATTTGAGATTGGAGGTTCTTACAACAGTGCTGCTGAGGATTCGGGTAATCTAGGATGTTATGCTGTGTTGCTGCGTGCATGATTTTTTATGTTTCAAAGGATTGTAGTGCCTCCATCTTCAAGGATCAAGCAGTCCAAGAAGAATGCTTTACTGTACCAGGGGTGCTGATAAGTCCTTAGCGCTACCCTGGAAGGAAACAAGCTAAAACGACCAAGACTTATAGCACTATGCCAGACTTGTGGCATACAAACAACAGGAATATATTCCTGTTCTTTGTACACCATAAGTCTGTTATAGTGCTGTAAGTCTTGGTCGCTGTAGCTTGTTTCCTTCCAGGGTCGGGCTAAGGATTTATCAGCACCCCTGCTATAATTTGAGGCAATATTTTTTTTTTTTTAATTGGAGCCATCCCGATGTGTTTTCACTAAATATTCTAAGATTTGGTTCAGTCAAAACACAACTAATTTTATTGTCAATGATAAATGTGGTGCCATGTTTCAACTCCTAGAGTCATCATCAGGCCAATTTCTTGAACCATGTTTAAGGTACATCAAGTAAAAGTGCACATTTTTGGGATCCCAAAATGTTTACAGCTGTGAAAGAACGTGGATACAAATGAAGTTGGTATTACTATAATAGTATTGATGTTAAAAATCATCGATGTTTTTTCTAAAAATGATCAAATTGGCAATACAGTAATTAAAATAATAAAATACAACAGGATAGATATCAATTGAAGTCGAAGATGGTCATTGTGTAAGTAATATATTATTGTTGAATGATTTTTTTAATGCTACTTTGGGCGTTTTTATCTTGATGTTCCACTGTTCGCCACTGTAAAATGGGGGGAAGTTTTGGAGAAAGTGTCACCCACCTTCTATGGAAACCAGTTAGGTTCTGGACATCTGTAATAGCAAAGATAACTGTATGGTCATGCTATATAATCCAGTGTTCAGATATATAAATGTAGGCAGCTACAATATTGATGTTGCTGGGTCGGTGCATGTAACGATATTGACAATCCTATGTGTTCCTTATCTTAACACAGGTGTAAAATCAGATAAAACTGACGCACTATACACTCGCACACATCTTTCTACAAAACCTACATGAGCGAGTGACAGTTTACTTGGAAAGCTAGAAGTAGTACTTCATAACCACATAGGATTGTCAATATCGTTACATGCACTGACCTAGCAACATCAACATTGTAGCTGCCTACATTTATATATCTGATCACTGGATTATATAGCACAACCATACAATTATCTTTGCTATTACAGAAGTCCATAACCTAATTGATTTCCATAGAAGGTGGGTGACACTTTCCCCAAAACTTCCCCCGATTTGACAGTAGCGAACAGTGGAACGTCAAGATAATGCTGAAAGCAGCATTAAAAACATTGTTCAACAATAACATATTACTTACCTAATGACCATCTTCGACTTCAATTGATATCTGTCCCATTGTATTTTGTTATTTTAATTACTGTATTGCAAATTTGATCATTTTTAGAAAACACATGGATGATTTTTAACATAAATACTATTATAGTAATACCAACTTCATTTGTATCCACGTTCTTTCACAGCTGTAAACATTTTGGGATCCCAAAAATGTGCACTTTTACTTGATGTACCTTAAATATTGTTCAAGAAATTGGCCTGATGATGACTGTATGAGTTGAAACATGTCACCACATTTATCATTGACAATAAAATTAGTTGTGTTTTGACTGAACCAAATCTTAAAATATTGAGACACCATGATCCTTCAGAACTTTCAGAATCACGCATCCAACAACAAAACACTGCATCACAGAAGACCTGGATTTGTTGTTAACTCATTTAAATTATCTTCATGATACTGGACATATTTTATAAAACTGTGTTAACCCTTTAAACGCCGAGTTAAACCCCATCTGCCATATGCTGGCATTATTAGAAGCTCACCTTATTCTCCACATTAGCAGGATAAGGGTTAAGGCATCAAAGTTTTAGTCTTCAACTGTTTTTATGACCCTGAGCTACATATTATTGCTGTTGTATCAAAGATATTTTGGTGCTTTATGAACTTCAAGCATTATAGGGCTTATGACTGACATTCTGTATTGTTTATGTCATAAATAGAACTAAATAATAAATACACATTTAATATATATTAGTGATAGTATCAATAAAATCAGAGTGTGGCTATGTAATTTATTTATAAAATCACTGTGCATTTAAACATGTAGAGGACTTCGACTGAAGAAGTGCTATGCTGCACTTTGTCAGTTCTGAGATCTAAAGATTTATTTTTACAAAAAAAGTTACAGTTCGTTTGAATGCTTTGTTTTACATTTATTTTTAATTTGTTCACAAGACTTCAAGTTGATGATGTAGCAGACTGTGTACCTGAACTTTATATCATACCTTGCAGAAAGAAATTTCAAAGTTAAGCCTAACCACAAATTGTGGCATAGCACTTAATTGCTTTTGAGTTTATGATCTGTATTCTTCACAGTTCTTCTATTTTATATATTTTTTTTTGTTGGATTACAATAAAAGGACATTTGTGTTGTGCTAACATTGTGACATAATCTGTAATCCCACCATCTTCACCAGTTTCAAGCCTTAGTGTCATCAGAACCTACTTTGCGCTCTTGAATAAAGTGCAGTGTATGGGCCAGCATATTACAGGAAGTCTCTTACATTCTTAATGTGGGACATCCAGTTGTGCTGTATGTGTACAATTAGGTAGTCAGTACTGTCACACACATTCACACACTACTGTTGATCAAAGTACCCTGTTTTTATACGTGTGGCAGCTACATGTTTTGGCTTGGTTTTCAATAAGCTGTCGTGAGACCATTGTAATAATTACCAACATATGTAAGCCTCATTATATGCCTTTTTGGTTTTAATGCCCCTTACCACTTTACACCACTTCCTAATTTATATCTTCTCATTTTTGGTTTAGTGCCCTTTGGCTGGCTGAATTCTGTTATAAAGCATGCCACTGCCTGTGTGTTCATGTGAAGGACAAATATTTGCTTAATAATTTTGTGCAGTGGGTTTTGTGTAGTATTTTGTCACAGTCGGGTTGCATTATCAATGTATTAATTAAAACCGTCTTTACACAACAATATAAATAAGAGTTGCAAATTATTACAACTATTCAACTAAACATGTTTTGGCCTTACATTGTTTACGCATACACAACGGGATGGAAACTATCCAATTTAGGGTTGCATTATGTTCGTTGCATAGTGTGGCATCAGCTGCATACGTGACAAGCCACAGGACACGCTGATGACTCAAACTCACAAGTTTGCTCGATAACCTTCTCTCTTTGTCTCAGAGAAACTTCTAGTAGCTTGGGTCTTGTGTAACATGCAGGAAGTGTGATCATGTGATTGTTTCAAGTAGCATAGTGTCTCTTGGTGTGCACAGTGAGTTGGCGGGCAAGCTAATGTCAATGGCAAAGGGCAAGTCATAAAGGCAGCATGTGTCGCTGTGCTGTTCACACCGTAACAACGGGTTATAGTTTTTCAAGGCAACCACAGTCTTCTTAGGAATCTCGATTGAGACACACGTGTGAGCTAGACGCAGTTTACTTTGCTGGAGGTCTACACAGGGTAGCTCCAGCAACAGTTACACACATTTTTACAGACCACAAGTGTCCAACATTTAAGTTCCCTAAAGTTATTGTGTCCACGATTATACATAAAGTGTAATTAACCACAGGGGTTTATCATCTTCACAAGTTATAATTATATGTCACAAATAACAAGTGTAATTATATTTGTCAGTGTATTGAACCATTGTTTAAATGATATATTGCGATTGTGATCAGTATAACCATATTCATAAGTGAATCATCATAATGTCACTCGATTAGTGACACCACAAGTGTTGAGCTTTATACATTAACAACAAGTCAAAATAATATTACACATAAACATTGTTACAACCACTGATAATATTGAAGCATTTCATAGAGTGATTTCATTATCAAAGCAACCAAGACATTCTTTGAAAGTATTTAGTCTTGTATAATTAAATTAAACCTTGTTTTGACCATATTATTAAATGAATAGATATTCCTGTTCATGCGAAGTATGTTCCCCTGAAACCAGAGGCAGGGTGCCTACACTCTGTCATCCTACAAGTGATATAAATCTACAAGCAAGTACTGGGTTCACCCTTCTTTCAACTAACGTAGTGAAGTCTATGCCTTTTTTTTGTAGCCAGGGAACCTGACCAGAACTGTTCAAGATATAAATCATTCGTAGGATGACACAGGCAGTGATGTGCTATATTGCAGAACTGTTAGGAGCTCTATAGCTGAAAAGAGTTCAAGAATTTATATTCCAGGTGTACAGTACAGCATTCATTGTATTGTTACATACAATGCATTGACTTTTGTTAAGTATGTTGGCTCTTCCAAGATAATGGTTATAAAGATCCTTCACATTTGTACAACTGCTCTACAAAGAAATGTCCATATCTTAACCACTTGAGTCTCTCACACCACATCCACTGTGTACAAAAGTGATTAATTTGGTTTTATGTTCTATTACTTTGGTTTGATTCCCTGATGTGCCCACGTGGACCAAACCATATAGGAATATGCATTGTGATGTTTTAATATAAATACTTAAGGCACAAGTTTGTTCGTTTTGTTGGTTCATTGTCATTAATTAGTTATTGATAATGCACATAATGAATATAAAGGGACCAAAACATGTAGGAATATGCTGTATGATATTGTAATATAAATACCGAACAAATAAGTTTGTGCATTTTGTTGGTTGTGTCATTAATTAGTTATTGATAATGTATGGAATTAATATAGAATTCTGAAGGATGTTTTGTAAGCATATTTTGGATTCATTAGTTAAAATGTATGTTTTCAAGACTACTTCGATGGTGCTCTGGCACATTCACCTGGTGATGGACTTGAGTAAAGTTTTGCTTTGCACCTAAGTTTCCACAGCGTTGTAACTGTGCAATCTAGTGTTCAGGAATGTGACGGTACATCACTTGGTATGTGGTTCCTGATGTTTACTCATTTATTTATTTTTCTTTGTATCATATACAGGTATACACACCAAAGATTTGGAAATAGTCATGTGATAATAGTAAAAAGAATCTGTCATGGAAGACAGTTGTCTAAGTATCTAAGAGTACATAGATAAAAATTTCATCTAGTAGTGATTAACAATAGCAACAAGAATTGTAAGTTAAATGTAATAAATAAGATGTGTAGTAAATGACATGTAATAAACATGAAATAATGTATAAGTTTCATAATGTGCTTTCCTTATATTCATAATATTCCTCCACAGAGTAAAAAGAATGATACAGAAACCTTTTTAAGGAGGATCTGAAATGCTTTGGATTATGAACTAAAGCTTTTAAATGTCTCCTCCACTTGAAGGGTTGGAAGACATTACGATCATAAATCATGAATGCGCCGCATTCCTTGTAGAACATCGAGAACCATTAACGTAGAGTTGCAACCCACTCTGATTTAACCAACAGGGTTTCACAATACTCGCTGCTTAATCCAGAGGAGCGCGGTTCTCATCTACATCGCGGCGAAAGCCTGAAATCTGGCAGGTACACATACCCTCATTTCACCTTAAACCTCATAATTTTGTTTGCAATAAGATAGTTATAAGGAAAACTTGTGTGTTGAAAAGTTTTCTTCTTCACCATGGGAAAGCATCACAACTTAATGAAAGACATAAACAACCATCATTACTGTGCACTCCTGTCATACGTGACGTCATGACAGGGTAACGCACATCTCTTACATGTGAAGAAAATTCCAGCTTCAATTCCCAATGTGCTCGATGGAGCAGCTGTGAAATCGAAATTACCTCGCAGAACATTCCATAGAATATTATCGGTTATATTGACCATGCACATTTGAAACATTCAAAACTTAATTTAGAAGGCACAAGCACATTACCCAAAATGCAACACAGGAACAATAGGATACGGAAAGTTTCGCCATTTTGCTTGCTGGTTGTCAGTGGTTGTATTTTATGTTGAGAGTTTACGTGAATGTTGCCTTGTCTTTTCGAAAAATGCCACTTTTAATTACGTGAACGCTATGGATAGGTAACAAGATGAGGTCTACTATGCGATGTATCGTTGAAGTGTACGTCACAATGGCGTAACATTAATTTTTAGTGTATAATGTTAATCATTGCTCAGTTCTGTGTGCTGTCACCTTTGGTGTGATGCTACAAAAGAATCATTTTCCTGGATAATTCGTCATCCACTTCTGCTCTTATAGTGTAAATATCTTCTGTTTGATAACCATGAGTTCCAGAAACATACCAACGGACAAGGTAAGAAATCAAAATTGCAGCCGCACCCATTATAAGACATTTCGTTTGGTCGGGAGACATTGTTGGTTTTGAGGTGCTGTCATAAGTGAATGACACACTTTTGAATATCGTAACATATAGTCGTACCTCCCAGTGTGTTTTTAATAGCAAGGTTTTCAACCTTAATATGTGTATGTAAATTGGTTTTTGTTGTAAACTAGAAATCTTTGTAATGTTTCGTAATTTCACATTTCAAAATTCTTTTGTCAAGACTGTTCTATTCCGACATAAGGAGTTGTATTGAAATAATTACATTTTAAACGTTTGTAGAAGTAAAGGAAACACGGTAGTACAGACTGTTACCGAAATGACGTGTATTGTAGCTTTGTCGTCTGAATAACTCCATTGAAATGTTGCTAGTGCTGTACGCGAAAGAGAAGTCATGTGTTGGTGGAATATTTGGAAGCACAAAGTTGGGTGGTCTGAGATGTTTCAAGTGAGTCATTGTATTGTAACATAACTGTTGGCCATAAAAACATCATTAGTTGAAGCTGGTGAATGGTTTGTATAATATACATTGTGGATTTAGTGGCTTAAATGTAGTTAGGAAATTTTTTGACTGTATTATGTCAGGGTTCCTGACAAGGAACTGTGAAGATAACAGTTTCTTGTTGTCATGGTGTGTGGCACCAGTTCTCTCTCTCTCTCTCTCTGTGTCAAGAATGAGCCCAGTATGCAGGACCCAGGTACTCTGTTGGTCTGTAGAAAAGAGTATTATTGTACATTATCTATGAACTCCACAGGCTGTTATTTAAGGATGTGAGATAACACAATTTAACATACTGATGTAACAGTTAATGTATTCATAGTATTTTAACATGCATACTTGAGAGGTGTGATGTATATCATGTTGCAAAGAAGGTTAATCGTAAGCTGTCGGAGTTGCCATCATTAATAGCCCCTGTAATGTGTGGCTGCTGTGAAAGTAAGTTATGAAGCTGTCCTGGAAGCTTAGGCCATATCCGGTGATCGTTGATTCCTGCATCATGTACATGCATGTAATGACTTCATAAATTCATGCAGTAGAAGCATACTACTTACAACACTTAGCAAGTTGGACATTACAGGAAGAAATTAAAATTATAATGTATTTACATTCCATAAATGCTTTGTAGTTAAAAGAATATGGAACATGTTAAAAAGTATGTGCTGCAATATGGTACGATATGGATATACATTTTTTAAACTGATTTTTATAGTCCTGTCATAAGAATGTCATATTATGTATGTAGACCAAAATATAGCAGGGTATTTGTGTCAAAAACTGCATATTGATATACATACAATTTAAGAACTTTTAATTTGAGAAGATTCTGCAAGTGAGCTAAGAGAATGTCTTTCATTACTGGCATAAATACTTCTGTATTATGATTTAAAGTTTTAATGTTAGGTTGAAGAGCATTGCATATCTTGGTTCCTGCGTAGTACACGTTTCTGCTGACCCGTGAGGTTAGCATTTGGAACATGAAAGCCTGATTTATGCCTTATACTGTGTATTTCTGACTTTGTTGCAAAATTTCCTACATTGTCTGTAACAAGGGTATCCAACCCATGGTCTGTCAGACTGTGTTATGTGGCCCATGCACATATTTTAAAATCACATATTTGTTTTAAAAAACTACACAATAATTTAGGTGGTTATGTATACCACTTATGCATTTTTTATGTGTGGCTTGCTGACCAGTCCATAATAACAGTTGTGGTGCTTTACCAGAAAAGGTGGGATGCCCCTGGTCTTTGGCGACAGACAGTAATAAGTATTCACTGCCAGAGAGAAATTATAAAATGTCTTCAGGAATTCCCTACAACAGACTCTTTTCCATACACCTGGCATGAATCTAATTATTTTCCTTTGGGTAGTGAATACTTTCCAGCATCTGTTGAATTTACCAAAGGTAATTCTTCAAGATACAGTGGAATGCACATATGCAGATTTAAAAAGCTACTTTGTAGTACCTTTTACCGTGAATGGCCACTGTTTCTTTTCTGTCATTAAGTTACACTTTGGACCACCCTCCAGCCCTGCCTTAGGTTCTATACAAAGTTTCTGTTTATAGTGAAGGTCACAAAGTAACTCACTGACATTGGTTGTTGTATGAAACTGTAGAGGGCTTTACCGGTTGATAGACCTTTCCTGATTCTGAACTGTTTTTTTTAGGAATATTGTTAAAATGTAGGAAACCAGTTAGTTGCATGTATTTAACCTCACTGACTTCAGGAACGACTCTTGGAAGTGAAATTGTTCTCTAGTAAAATACTCAAAACTTTTTGTGTGTTATATAGAAGTTTAATGTGTGAATACTTGATGTTCTGGGAAGGTTTTCTCATTCATTCACTCATGATAGAGACAGCTCATGATTCTTACAGTTTGCACAAGTTCTAGTAATTTTGTCGATGTTCAGCCATATCCATATGGCCTTCTTTGTTTTTAGGGAGTAATTGATGCTTCTGATTTCAGTAACTTGCGTGGGTAATACATACTTGGGGAGGTTCTGAAGGCACTTTGTTTTGCCTTTTCCTTAGTCAGGTTGTTGTGTTTAGTCTCTGTACAGTTGTTTCAGTGAGCATCAAAGGGGTTTGTTATCTGTTGAGGGTTTTTTTATGGTGCTGGAATTTTTTTTATTGATGATCTGTGTACAACTGTACAGTATTTACCTGTTTTTTTTTTACCATTTTGCCATACTGCTTGTACTTTATATTTGAATGTTTACTATCTGTTTATTATAAAGCCTAGATTTGATCTATTTTGTATGGTGAATTTTTTTCCATTTCATTGTTTTTATTTCAGCTGTTCTGGAGTGGTTGTTTGTGCTTGCAAGACATTCAAGACCTCTGTTTATCCATTTTTCTTTAGTTTTGTATTTTTTTTTCTTAAGGTTTTTACAAGTGTATTGAAATATGAATGAAGTATGTAGTCAGCTGCAACACCTCATTGTTGTACAGCAATGTGCTAAATGTTCTGTTTCATCAGAACTGCCATCAGATGCATTTATTACCAGAGTTTAAAAATGTCATTACATTGCAACGTGTAATATTGCTGTTAGTGAGATCTCACTAATTTATGAATAATTTATGAATTAAATTGTTTAAAATTGTTTTGAAATTCTTTAACATAAGGACTGTTGAATATGGGTCCCCAGTTTTCGTTACCTGTGCTTATTTGCAATTCAATTATAGTGTCATCATTTATCATTGTAGTTCGGTGTTTTTATGTGGTTGTATTCATTGGAAATTGATTTTGTGTGTTCTAGTAGTACTAGTTGAATATTGTGATGTGACATCATCTCTAGCTGGTTCGGGGTAGAACAATAATGTTCCAAAAGTTAAGCTTCTTACGGTGTTGTTGACTGAAGCTCTGATCCTTTGAAACACAAGGAATATTTACACAACAGTGTTGCACATGATGCTATGCCTGTGGGTAAACTGGTTTCCAGTGTTTCAAGACTTATTCTTCTAGAACCTTTCACCCCTCAAAGTATTGGTGTCTGATTACCCAGTTACCCACTAGTGCAGTGTCATTTCCCAGAAAAAACAGAATTCTCAAAATTGTTGTGGCATTACATTACAGAAGAATTGAATTGTCAATGTGGAGCCTGCCTGAAATGTTTGTAAACGTGCTGTCAGCTGCAGAACTAGTCATTTGGTAGCCTTTGGGAAGTTGACAGTTGACATGAGATTTAAGTATGTTATGGAATTTAGACATTGTTTATGGTACTTCAGTGAGGTAGTCAGTATTTATGTCATCACAGATGACAAATTATGCGTTGATTTTATAAATAAAATTTATACATTTATCAAATGTGCCCAAGAAATGTTCAAAACTTTCTGTTATAGCCCTATGTATGTATAGAACGTGTATGTTAGAAAGTTTGGTACCAGTTGTGCAGCAGAGCATTCAGTGCCTTGTTCCATTCAGTGATGCTTGACATGTACTAGTATGTGATTAAATTTAGGTAGCTTTTGACACAATAATTCAGTACTTTTGATGTATTGTGTCTGCAGAAGTTTGATCCAGAATTTTAACTTCTAAGATTTACCTGCAAGATTACTGTTAATTTCATGCATTTTTCCATGCAATATAGAATATGAAGTGAGTGTTCCATTAAACATAGAATATGAGGCAAGTTGTGATGCATTTGTTAATCTAGCGCAGTAGGCTTTACTGCCCACCTAGTATTATGTTTAAGCACATGACTTCAGATTTTGGAGGGCTTGTGTTTGATTTCTGTACCAGAGACTATGTCAGAAGACATTGCTAAAAATTTAAGGTGATCCTCATTCCCAGAATGCCAGAGTATGTACATATGTATGTGTCTGTGATAGTGAAGTCCAGAGTTCCTACGATTAACATTGTACCCTATCGTGAGTGTGTGTGTGTGTGTGTGTGGATATGCCATTTGTTGCATGCATGCAGTGTGACCCACTTATTCTTCTTCACCCAGTTACCCTAATAATATTAACTGCAATATTCCATATATGAAGTGTATCATTACATAATTTTTCTAGTTTAAGATAAGGAAACATTTATACTCACACAAGGCAACAGGAACAAGTTACAGATTTACATCTTAACCAACCCCATTAAGTAGAATCCTTCTTCAAAAGCTACTAGTTTCTAAGCAAGTTGAGACATTCCCTGTGTTTTATGCAGCCAAACAGTTCATAATCCCATTCCTGAGAGGCTGCCATTTGTCCCATTCCTGAGCCAGATGAATTCATTCTTATGTAATCCAATCCCATTTAAGAGCCATTTTAATATTATCCCATATATGAATATATATATATTTTTAGGTTTATATACTTTACCTTAATGTTCATTTATATACTAGTAGTTTTTCAAGAAGGGCTCCTTGGAATTTGAGTTGGAGTTGTTGGTAGGAAGCAGTGTCTGAATTTTATGAGCTCATAATGTCAGCATAATCATCACTGGATTTATATTTTGATGAGTCAAAGATCCGAATATACAGAACCACAATTACAAGTTGTAGTCCAGAACGGCATTTGTTACGGCTGCCTTACACCCAGATTACGTAGAAGTGATGACGTGTTACGTTTTTGTTGCTTTCTTTTTCTCCGCTAAAGCCAATAGGTCGTAGGGCTATTATTTTATCTGGTAGATTTCGGTTGGTTAAAATAAGGATCCTGTATTACTGTGCAGTGGATTGTGTGGTGCGTTTGTGCGTTATAATGACGTTTCATTGTGAGGTGAAAAGAAGGCAGGCATTCGAACCACTCGGTCTTGAAGAAACAAGCCAGAGAAATGGACTGCAGGGTGCACTGGCTTGATTCACGCGGTGGGCCACTTTGGTGCAAGCAGTGCAGTGTTGTGTAACGGCATGGCAAGTGCCTCAAAACTGCGACCGTCGTGAACAGTTTTGGCTGACGTAAAGTGTTTCATTGTGATGACAGAAGAAAGGAAAGTAGAAAGCGTAGGCACTTCGCAATAATTCTGTCTTGCTGTCGTCTGTTATTCATTAACAACTTAAGTCCCAGTGGTTACTTTATGTACCAGCGCGGTTTAATATTAGCATATTCTACGTTCTGCATACTCAGCGTGTTTGTTTCTTTTTGGATCTCTGGACACGCAGCGAAATTTCACTATACACCATCTGACTGGCTCTTAGGCACGTTCACAAAATAGCGAAAAGCGACTGTTTAACTTCGTCATGTCTTTTCCGACCGACCGACCGCATGAAAGAACTCGGCTTCCACTGGCCGGAGTTTTATGAAATTTAATATTTGAAAAATCTGTCGAGAAAATTCAGGTTTGATTGAAATGTGACAAGCATAACGGGAACTTTACCTGACGACGTGTATGTACATTTATGATATCCCGCTGAATCCTTAGAAAGAGAAATGTTTCAGATAAAAAGTTGTAGAGAAAATCAAATCACACATCTTACGTTCAGCAGCTTTTTAAAGAAAATCGTGCCGTTTATAAGATAGTGTGGGAAAATGTGGTCGACCCGGACACAGCACAGCTGACAATGTGGCGCATGCGCATTGAATGCTGGATAAAAAAGGTTACAAACACACACTCAGAATATGTAATACTTATTGCTTTTCCACTGCAACAATCGCTGTATGAACGTCCCTCAGTGTTACGTTATAGGTACAGTACATTGCGTGTCTTGTTATACCTGTATAGAGCTGTGAATGAGGCCGGAAGAATCTTCGTATAGTTTGAATAGTAAGACACTTCTGTATCTTCATGTGTGTCGGTTGCTGAATGACAGATCAGCATGTGTGCATTTTGTCTCATTGATTTACGTAATTATCTCACAAATGGCAAGACCCACAGATAGTGTAGGTATGTATGTATTTAATTCTTCTGTACAATGTGTGTTCTAAATACCACGTATTTTTCGCTTCGATGTATGCAGGCGTCTATTTTATCGGGTACCTGTACAAGGCAGCTTTATCGCATAGACAGCGTGCATCCGCCGAGACTTCCCCTGGCAAGTGACGTGCTCAGTGAGGTACAGTCGACATGAACGAAGCAACGCTTTGTGTACTGTCCGACGTAAATAAGCGCCGAAGTGACCCGAAACGTTTTCGTGATAGTTAACGAGAACATTTTACGAACACCTGTTCAGGGACTTCAGAGTTATTTCGTGCATATAGTAGCAGCCGTTTAACTACATAGTCTTTCGAAGCTTTCGTGGCGTCGTGCATCTCTGCGATTGTTCTTTTTGCCTTGTATTGTGTGGCATCGGCGTCAGATTGTCTGAAACCGACCGTTCGTTAACGTGGCCGCGGAGAGGCTGTGGCAGGTGTCGAGACACGCAGTTAGACGCACCATGTAGTCCTTCCCATGGCTCAGGCGGTTAGTCGCCAGAGTTCGAACTAAGGCCAGTCCGTGTGGGATTTTTGGTGGTTCAAGTGGCACTAGGACAGGTTTCTCCGCAAGTCCTTCGGTTTTCACGAGTGAGCATCGTACCACCGTCTGTCACCAACGTTACGTACTTGGCAGCTTCGTGAAGTAAATTCAGAATGGCATAATTAATTGGTTCTGAATAAGTTTTTTTGACAGCAGGCAGTGTTTTCAACGTAATCGGGAGTCAAGCAACTGAGACCACGGCGTGCATATCAGAAATGCAAGGCGTGTTCACAAAAGACCGAACTTTTGCTATAAAGACTTTATTGCTCATTTTACAGCATTTCAAGCACTGTCCCCTTCAAAATAGTCCCCTCTACTAGCGATAAACCGTTCCCAACGTTTCTTCTATTGTTGGAATGCTTCCTTGAACGCAATTTCTGTGATGGCGCGCAGTTCTCTTATCGCATTTTCCTGAATCTCGTCTTTGGTTTGAAAACGACGCCGTTTCAAAGTGTTTTTTAAGTTTGGGAAACAGGGAAAAGTCTGCTGGGGCTAAGTCCGGAGAATAGGGTGGATGGGGCATAACGGATGTGTGATGTTTTGCCAGATAACTGCGGATGAGCGACGCATGAGCCGGCGCATTGTCGTGGTGCAACATCCAAGTCTGGTTTTCCCACAATTCAGGCCTCTTCCTGCGCACATCATCCCTCAAACGCGCTAAAACTTCCTGGTACAACTGTTTGTTTTCCATCTGACCACATGGTAAAAATTCATGATGGACAATGCCTTTCCAACAAAAAAACACAACCAACATCACCTTGATCTTTGACCGACTCATCCAGGCTTTTTTTTTTTTTGGTCGAGGACACCCTTTCCCCATCCACTGCGACGATTGCATCTTTGTTATAACACCATACCATAAACCCACATCTCATCTCCTGATATGATGTTCTTAAGAAAATTTTCATTGCCATTTGCATTGGCAAGCAGTTCATGACTGATTTCAACACGGTTCTCTTTCTGATCGTCAGTCAACAAACGCCGCACGAATTTTGCACTGACGCGACGCATCTGAAGTTTTCAGTAAAAATTTGATGGCAAGATCCTATGCTGATGTCCACTTCGTTAGCAGCTTCTCGGACAGTTAAACGACTATTTCCACGAATCACAGCACGAACTCCCTCGACATGGTCGTCGTTTGTTGATGTGGAAGGTCGTCCAGGCCTGGGATCTTCACCGATCGACATTCTACCCTCTTTAAAACGCGTAAACCACTCATAGCACTGCGTTCGGCTCATGCAGTCCTCCCCGTATGCTTGGTTAAGCAATTGAAATGTCCCTGTAAAATTTTTACCAAGTTTGCAGCAAAATCTCATACACACACGTTGTTCTTCAAGCTCTTTCATTGTCACTTTGTTACTAATCCAACGAACACCTTGTGCACGTGCTCAGTTCAGCTGATGTAGCTCGACGACTAATGCTCATAGCGAAACGGGACAAATGGCAGTTTGTTGTCTAAACCTGACGCTAGGTGCGCTCAGTAGCCACAGCGCGCTCTCTGTGCTGGATGGCGCGCTATTTAAAAGTTCGGTCTCTTTTTGAACACGCCTCGTAGCGTGGGAGGGCGTGTACTGGATTCACGTGGGTCAGGATATTCACATGTGGCGGGCTGTTGTGTACACGGCAGTTCATTTTGCTGTTCCATAAGTACGGGGAATTCATGGTTACTGGATGATCCGTTCCCTTTTCGAGAGGGTCTGTGCTCCATGCTTGGTTGGTTGGTTGGTAGGTTTTAATGTTTCGAAGTGATACTGTGATGGTGGAAGCAGACTGAAGTGTGGACTTGGCTCCGGTGAATTTCACTAGGATTTCTGCGTGGCAAGTTGCAGTGACACTGGCTGGAGGTATTCCTAATTGCCAGAGAGTGTGTTGAGGCCATGCTGGGGGTAATTGGCATGCGGGAGTGAGAGACAGTATGCTAGATGTACAGCGGTTGTGGTGTGTGATGTATAATGTCTGTGTTGATATTGCCCTTCGGTCTCGAGACTCTGTATACAGAATGTAATATACATTTCACGACTGATTTATTTTTAATTACGCGTTCTGCTGTGACAATTGCTGCTTGATGCAGACTGCATTTTTCTCCCCGCAACCCCTTTGTAAAAACGGTGTGCGCTTTGCAGTTCGCACTTGTTTAGTTCTGTCAGGTATTGTACAGCGTGGTACTGTAAAGATTTCGGTTTTTTATTTAAATTAATTCCTGTTTTTGTATGTCGCGGTAACGCATTTCGTAAAACTGTTGTCATGTTTACTGTTGCCATTGTAATATTGCCATTTTGGGCCTGTGTTTGATTAATGCGTGGTACCTCAACGCAGCCCTGTGGTGCCCCATTCGGACCTCTTGATACAGAACTGGGGTCCAAACCGGGCCTGTGTTCGATATGAACATAATGTCCTCCTTGTGTCATGTGATCGTGTTCTGTCTAATGGAACTGTTTGTGCTGTTCATACACGCAGCGTGTCACTGGTCAGCGTTGGTCGCGATTATTGAAGTAGGAAGTACGATATATTTATTTTTATCTGAATATCTCCGTACAGACCTGCATGATACGGAGAGCAGACCTGTTTAGCAGTCCTGTGCTGGAACAGCCACTGTTGATGCAACTCCGTGCCGATGTCTGTGCTTCTGAGGTAGTATTGACCGTTGTCAGATATGTCAAGTGACGTAATTGCTGAATATTTAACGACGATCTGAACGATCCGGGTTCGATTTCCGGTATTTGCAAGTTTCATTTTGTTCTCCACAATATCCATACCTCCTGAGGGCTCACCCACCCTCATATTCACTGGGTACCGGAGTTCCTTCCTCAGAGGTAGACAGGCCGGGACGTAAAGCTGACCGACCACTCACGTCCAGTTGGTACGGAGGTTGATAAAGACTGGAGCTATAGGCCCCTCTGCTCCACCAGGGACAGCTCGTTACGCTGCCAGGATCAGTTGGTGCTCCGTGACACGAAGCTTCTCGGGCAGGATCGTCAGTCTCGGAACTCAGATGTGAACCCGGGGCCTTGCTATGCGAAGCAGGAGCGCTGGGGACTAGACGGCGATGTTGCTGGGTTGTAGCGTGAATGTAAAAGTTTATCGTTGGGGGGGGGGGGATTTTTTTTTTAGAAGGGGGGGATAATTGCCCCGGTCTGTCGAATGCGGGAGGTGGTGGTGTTTTACTGTAGGGTACAGGATTCGTAT
>Ga0131853_10002457_pt1 | contig 33077 bp, 34 predicted proteins | sample TergutLab28metaG_FD_92764 | JGI IMG/M metagenome (GOLD analysis project Ga0131853, IMG submission 92764) | Labiotermes labralis P1 segment gut microbial communities from Petit-Saut dam, French Guiana - Lab288 P1 (version 2) (version 2) | ecosystem: Host-associated > Arthropoda: Insects >... | reverse complement strand
TTCCGGGGATGAAGTGGGTTCCGGCGTGACTTCCGGCGTGGGGCTCACCTCCGGAGATGAAGTTGGTTCCAAAGATAAAGTTGATTCCGGAGACGAAGTGGGTTCCGGCGTTACCTCCGGCGTAGGGTTTTCCTCCGGGATGGGGTGTATTGCCCGGTCTTCGCCGATTGGAATTGCCTCAATATCATCGAACGTATCTGCTTCCGGATCGTTTTCACCGGGTCTTGCCATCTGTGACAAAACAACATTGTCGGTCATCCCAAGAGTCCTTGCTTTTTCACGGATTTCGTCATCACTCATCGCCGATGCCCCGGTATCCGTCAGAATTAGGATGCCTGCCGTCACTAATATCCCGATTCCCAAACCACGCATATATAGTCTAAGGTTCACATTGCCTCCATGTTATCAAGACTCAAACAAATCAATTACTAACTTTACTTCACTGATACCTAAACCCAAAGTCCGGGCGATAGCCATATTTGACTTGCCTTCTTTGTGCATTTCCAAAATAATATCGTTATTATTATTACGATTATTAGCATCGCTTCCGCCAACTTGGGCATCACCGATTTGGACATCGATATTGCGCGGCTTCTTTGCGGTGATATCTGCTATCGTCTGACTTTCATTTTCAGGCTTGTCCTTTAGGATACGCAAATCATCAACTTTTATTTTCTGCGGGGAAAATGGGCTGAAAGCTGTAGTTTCTTCAACTTCAATCTCAATCGGAGTTGTCGTAATAATAGCAGCTTCGCTTGCTTGTTTTACTTCATTTGTGACCACCGCCGCCTGGCTGACTGTATCCAAAAGGGTTGTATGCTTATCATTCAGCATATCATAAAGAAAAACCACTTCTTGTTGGTTTTTGTGGATTTCCTTAAGTACTGTATCAGAGTATTCGTTGATTGCCATAATTTTTTCATTGGTGATCCGTTCCATCGCCCGCTCACCTTTTTCCATCGCATAAGTAATCGTTTCATCAATAATTTCGTTGATATTCGATTTCGAGTCGCCGATTTCTCTTTCCACCATTAACTTTACATGATCGTCAGTTATGACAGCAATGTCATTTTCGCCTTTTTTCCCGTTACTCCGGTTTTGTTTCCCTGCCGGAAGAAAAAAACTGATGACAAAAATGATAGCGCCGGCAATCAGTAAAGTTATTTGTATTCCGGTCATAATGCTCCTTTATATTTTGATATCAAAGCTCTTTATTTCAGTATTCCCCGGCCCCTTTTTTATAATCACGCCATCTGGTTTTTTGCGGCCTTTGCCGCCATTGCCAAAATACTGGTTTTTTCCTTTATCTTTGGCATCATGGCGCTGGCCTTCATTGTCGGTATCTTCTTTTTCCGATACTTGTTTAGATTTTGTTTCAACATCGTCTTCTTTTACTTTTTGGATATTAAGTTGCTCAACAAATCCCCGGTTGGCTTCATTTTGCTTAATAATTGAGAGGTCAGTTGCTCTGGTTATCTGGCCCTGTACAGAAATTGGATTGTTGATAATCATGTTTTATTTTACCCCCTTTGTTGCTATTGTTATGCAAGTCAGGCAATAAACACTCTCCGTCACTACGGCCTAACTGATGTAAATTACAAGTTTTATCCCGGGAAGAAGGCGGCCTAAGGTTCCTGCGAGTTGTTTTTGCCTTCCTTGCAATTCACTTTTACAATGCGGTCATCTTTACTTCACCGCCTTGTTTGATGAAACGGCAGTAGGACATACTGGAACGGACGGTCATCGAAACATCTCCGATAGCTATCATTGTACCGACATAAACATCACCGGTTACGATGACTTGAGCATTTCCGGAACGCTCATACTGGCTTTGCAATTCGTCAAGTTCGGCGATTGAAGTTTCCACTTCATCGCTGCGGGCCTTGTTTTCCAAGGTCAAATTCTGAACATATTTTATCTGGTCCGGTGACATTCTGGCCCCGGTGGCAATTTTTTGTGCCATCGTATTGAGAATCGGCTGAGCCGCTTTGATATCTTTATTAAGTTCAGCGATTTGTTTTTGCAGTCTTTGGATTTTAAGTTTCATCGTTGGGTCAACCCCGACTTCGACGATAGTATCCGAACCCATTTGCGAACCGAGGGTTTTCACTTGAACGAGGTTTCCGGCACTAACCCGGCCGCCGGTGATAAAACCTTTTTTGCTAGTAACAGTAATTTCATTCGCCGCGATTACTTCGCTATGTAAAATCGCATCGGCCGAAACATTACCGCCGGCTTCGACTTTGGCATTTTCAATGAATTGGGAGATAATACTATGTTCAGCTTTCAGCGTACCACGCCCCATCCCTTTCATGCCCCGGTTGATGATGATGTCACCGCCGCTTTCAAGAACGGCCCCTTCAACAACACCATGAACTTCGATATTTCCTTTGGCTTTGACACTGAAATTAGTAAAGACGTTACCCATTACTACAACACTACCTTCAAACTCAATATTCCCGGTAACATTATTAACATTTTCAACCGTATAAACGTTTGCGACGAAAACTTTGTCATCAACCAGTGTCACATGTCCGTCAACATTTGCTATCAGAGTTAGCTTATCTTCGGAGACCGTAGTATTATTAGTCCTTTTGAGTGCTTTGGTTCTAACTTCATGAGGTTTGATTAATTCATTATAAATATTGTAACCCGGTTCACCACGGTCTTCCGGAACTAGTTGCGCCAATACTTGCCCGGCATTGCAGTGACAAATATTATTCAGATGAAAAAAGTCAACCGTTCCGTCCTCATTGAGGGTCGGCTTAGAGTCCAAGTTAGTATTAAAGAGGTATTCAATAGTTGCACTTTTACCTTGCCGGGGCAGCGTGCCCTCGGCAACAATCAAATCGGTACAGTATTGAGGGGCTTCAAAAAATGCCCTTATATCATCGGTTTTGAGTCCGTAAGTAATCTTGTGAAAGGATAAATCGCGGGCAAGTTCGGCCGGGGATATCCGCCCCCCGCCAATAGCCGGGGCATAAAATCGTACTTTTGCCTGCATTTTGTCCGGGCTGACTACTAATTTGTATATTTCATTTACCGGGGCAATAGCCTGGTTAAACAGGGGGATAAGCGTTTCTGCCTGGGCACTATTGTTTGCCAGCCCAATCCCTTGGTTAAGGATAGATAAATCATAAGGAAGGCCTTGGCCATGAAGATATTCGGTCACTTCATTTATGTTGATTTCCGCCCCCCCGGCGGTAGCCTTTATTGCCCTAAGATATGTCCCCTGTTCATTTGAAAATAAATGGAAATAACCGTTAGCCATTTAGCCCTCCTCATTAGGTAAGTATTAAGCTCTTAATATACCCATGTAATTCCCCATTTTTGACTTCATTTTCTGCAGCGCTTTAGTATGGAGCTGCGATATCCGCGATTCAGAAACTTCAAGGATATGGCTAATTTCTTTGAGGGTCAGTTCTTCATAATAATAAAGTAAAATAACCTTTTTCTCTTTTTCGGTCAAAAGCTCAAGTGCCTGCATTAATATTTTTTTAAGCTCTTCTTTTTCGATTACTTCTTCCGGCCCTTCGAAGCGGGATTGATTGTTCTGCGGGTCAACAGGGATTTCACTGCCCTGTTCCATAAATTCGTTCAAAGAAACTACGCCGGTTACTTTCATTTGGGACTGCCAATCAACGTACTCGTCATTTGTAATACCTAAAGCCGCCGCAATCTGTTCGTCGGTTGCCGTTGTACCTTGGGCGGCTTCTATATCTTTAATAATGGTTTCAATTTTCTTTTGCTTCTGGCGAATGGTCCGGGGAATCCAATCCATTTTGCGGATTTGGTCAAGTATCGCACCTCTAATCCGCAGGCTGGCATATGTTTCAAACTTCACTTCTTTCATTGCATCAAATTTGTCAATCGCATCAATCAGCCCAAAAATGCCATACCCAACCAAATCATCATATTCAACATTGTACCCTAAATACATACTAAGCCGGCCGGCTACTAATTTCACCAGCGGGGCGTATTCGAGGATTATTTTGTCACGTGCTTCGTGGGATTTGGTTTTTACATAATCTTCCCACATTTTTTTTCTGCCTGCTTCGTCCACTTAGGGTAACACCTCTATTTCAGCTAACTATCATCGCCATAGGCATAAAAATCGCCGTCTGTTTCAATTTCGCCTTCTTCTGCCATTTCTTTTTCAACAACTTCACCCTCTTCTGCTTCTTTTGCCAGACGGATTGCTTCGTTCTGTGTTTCGAATCTAGTTAATACATAAGAAAAAACAGCACCTAAAACATAAAAAAGCATCAGGATAAGAAGTAGTATGCCCAACATCTTCCTAAGTTCATACTGCATTATAAACATAGCAATACTGGCAACTGCCCCCGCTGACAGCATTACGATTGGGGCAAAGAAACGGCGTTTCGTCTCCATATAGTACTCCTGTAGTTATTAGATCGTTTTCTCCGACTTGCCAACCGCACGAATAACAAAATCGCCTGTTGCCGGGTCAAAGATAACTGTCCGCCCATAATTAAGCCCGCAATCCTCTGCCAAAATCGGAATCCGCATTTCTTTCAGCTTTTTCTTACTTGCCTCAACGTTCCGTTCGCCAATCCGGACCAAATCCGTATTCGTTTGCATGCCAAACATTTGCGCACCGCCGGCTATTTTGCTAACTAGACGGCTACGGTTCCCCCCTCTGGCAACTATCTTTTTGACCAAATCCTCAATACCAGTGTCGGCAAATTTGGGGATATTTGAATTATTCCGGATAGCTTGCGAATCAGGCAGCATAATATGCGCAAGGCCGCCAATACCGCTTTGCGGGTCCCTAATCGCAATCCCAACACAGGAACCTAGTCCTAATGTCGTGATTTTGTTAGGGGGGATACAAATATTCAAATCGGCCATTCCGACCTTAATTACTTCTCCCATAGTTTTGGCTCCCTATGTTACTATTCCGAGGGACCCTAAAATCTTTCCATATGAGTCGAGGTCGGGAAGTAAAATGAAGTATCCTTCAATACATTCATCATCAATAAACTGTGTTTGGATCAAAAGAATATGATCGCCAATGGTTCCGAACTGAATCGCCGGGATACTAAGAATCGCTCCCGCCATATCAATTGCAAGATCCGGTACCGAAGGGTAAATTAGCAAGTTCGTCAAGCTGGCAAGCGAATTAAGGTATGCACCGGCAATAATGTTGCCAAGTTCCCGGAGGGCTGAAAGTTCCATCTCGCTAAAATCCAATGATTCCGGATCACCCATCCCGGGCATCAATTGGTTAATAAGATGTTTAGCAGCTTCTTGTTTCAGCAAAAACATAATACTTCCGGTAATATCACCTTCAACGGAGAGGCTGATTCCAGCCATAATCTGCTCTTCTCCGCCCATCAAACCGCCTAATTCATAAAACTCTAAAAGTTTTACTTGCGGAACAGTCATATCAACTTTGGAGCCAATCATCTGTGCAAGGGCTGTTGTCGCATTTCCGGCTCCGATATTTCCCAGTTCCTTTAGAACATCATAATACTCATTTGACATTTTTTCCAAGCTAAGGTTACTCATAGTCTATACCTTTCTATATGCAAACTTCGGTTGCAAGCCAAATTTGCCAAACGAAGTATCAGATTTTCTTTGTTTGCGTTCCAATGGGCGCAAATTTAGAAAATCTCTTCGTTTTTTTTATTCCGCAAGAACCGCAGCGAAATCCAATAACGAAATCAATCCGCCTTCACACTTGCCAATCCCGGAAATATAATTGATTCGTTCATCTTTTCCGTCATAGGATACTTTTTCGATATTATTAACTTCCAAGGTAACAACTTCTTTAACCTGATCCACGATAATACCGATACTGCCGTGGGTATCAAGTTTCAGAATAATAATCCTGGTATTTTTGTTAATCTCATCAACCGGAAGGCCCATCTTTAAACGGATACTCATTACCGGAATAACTTCACCGCGCAGATTGATAACACCTTTCAAATATTCCGGTATTTTCGGCACTCTGGTGATGTGCTGCATTCTGACAATATTGTCAATATACTTGATATCAATACCATATTGCTCTTCGCCCAATTGGATAACGATAAACTGATTCGTTTCATGTGTCAAATTCATTTCCATTAAATCCATAGTTCTATCCTCCTTTTCCCGGGTTAAATCAGTACATTTGCATCAAGTATCAGAGCTACTTCGCCATCACCTAAGATAGTCGCGCCGCTGATAAATTTGCATTTGCTGATATATTTGCCCAAGGATTTGATAACAATTTCTTGTTGCCCCATCAGCTCATCAACAATGAGCCCGGCCATTTTGTCGCCCTTTTTGACGATAACAACTACCATATCTTCATCCGGTGACTTCTTGCTTTCAATATCCAAAATCTCACTCATACGGATAATCGGGATAACCGTACCACGCAGATTGATAACCTCACTTGCCTGGACAAATTTGATATCAGCGTTTGAGATATCTTCGATTGTTTGAATGCTGCCAAGGGAAATCGCGTATTTTTCACCACCGACTGTCACCATCAACGCCTGGATAATCGCCAGGGTCAGCGGCAAGCGCACGGTCCAGACACTACCTTCACCACGGGTTGATTTAACTTCAACTTCACCCGACAATGCTTCGATTTTTGATTTCACAACATCAAGGCCAACACCTCGCCCGGAGACATCGGATACCACCGCGGCGGTTGAGAACCCGGCATGGAAAAGTAAATCAACGATATCCTTTTCGGTCATGTTTTCGCCTTGCTCAAAGGAAATAATCCCTTTTTCGACCGCTTTGCGTTTAACCGCATCAACATCTACACCGGCACCATCATCACGGACTTCGATGATAACATTGTTTCCTTCCTGATAAGCATCAAGGAAAATCGAACCGCTTTCCGGTTTGCCGATCCGAATACGCTCTGCCGTTGATTCAAGGCCATGGTCAGCCGCATTCCTAAGCAAGTGCATCAACGGGTCGCCGATTTCGTCAACAACCGTCCGGTCGAGTTCGGTTTCTTCACCGGACATATATAATTCCATTTTCTTATTAAGCTTCTTCGATAAGTCACGAATCATGCGCGGGAATTTGTTCACTACGCTTTCGATCGGCACCATGCGGACTTTCATAACTGATTCATGCAAGTTCGTTGTAACACTTTCCAGATATTCAATCTGTTCGTTGACACCGCTTGAACGGTCATTGCCTTCTTCAGTGCTGGTAGCTGAAACAAGCGAATTCTTCGCAATAATAAGTTCGCTAACCAAGTTCATTAATACGTCAAGCTTTTCAATATCAACCCGGACGGTACGGTTAACCACCGGTTTCGAAACTTTTTTCTCCGGTTGCGGCCCGCCGCCGCCAGCCGCCGTATTATCAACTGCTACTGCATTACCCAGCGGTACTAATTCATGTTCTTCTTCGGCTTCAACACCTGATGTATCGATTTCAAGGTCACCGCCAACAACACTTTCAATTTCTGAAACTGATTCCGCCGCTTCGATAACCTTTGCGAGCGGATATTCTGTAATGATAATCAAGCTAAAATCAAGATTGAATTTTTCATCTTCGATATCTTGTGTCGTTGGTTCAGAGACAATAATATCACCGAGATCTTCTATGGCTTTGAAGACTAGGAACGCACGGGCTGCTTTCAGCAGACAGCTTTCTTGAATCCTGACCGTAATACCATAGACATTTTTTCCTTGCTTTTTCGCTACCGCAAGAACATTTGATTCACTTTCGCCCATTGGGATTTCTAACCATTTTTCTTTTCTTTCCATACTCACAGCCTTTTCTTTCGTTGCCCCTTTTTCCTTTTTCGGCGGGGCCTCTTCTTCACCGCCGCCGGCCAGGATATCCTGGAGCTGTTTGATTATATGTTCATTATCATTATTACCTTCATCAGCATTCGCTTGAATATTCGTAAGATATTCTTCCAAGGCATCAATGCTTTGGAAGATCGCATCTATCATATTACTCTTGACTTTTAAAGTGCCGTTCCGGACATCGGTAAAGACACTTTCCATTTCATGGGTAAGGGCTTGCATCCGCTTGTAACCCATCGTCCCGGCCATCCCTTTCAGAGAATGCGCCGCCCGGAAGATCTCATTAATCGTGTCCGCATCCTCCGGTGAATGTTCCAAATTCAAAATCTGGGTATTCAAGCTTTGCAAGTGTTCCTTCGTTTCATCAAGAAAGATTTCTAAATATTGACTTACATCCATTATTATCTTTGCCTCACTTTCATCATTATTTCATTTGCCATCAGGTTAAGCGTTAATTCTTTGTCAGCAATACCGGCTCTAATTGCACTCTTCGGCATTCCGAATACAGCGCATGATTCAGCGTTTTGTACAACAACATAGACCTTTTTTGACCGAATCAGGTTCCCGATCCCCTGGGTCCCGTCAGCGCCCATCCCGGTCAAAACCGCACAAATCACTTCCGAATACTGACAATTCATTAAGGACTCGTACATATAATTCGCACAAGGTTTGACTCCTTCGCGTGTTCCTTCGTCGCTATAACGGATGACATGTTTCCCGCCGCGATAATCGACATTCATATGCGTCCCGCCGCGGGCAAGGTATACCTTGTTCGGCAAAACCGGTTCACCGTTCGTCGCCTCAACTACTGTCAGCTCACTGATAGAGTCTAAGCGTTTCGCCAAAGCTTCGGTAAATCCGACCGGCATATGCTGAACAATTAAAATCGGGACACCCAAATCTCCGGGAAGCGATGAAATCAATGTTTGCAGAGCGCGGGGGCCACCGGTCGATGACGCAATTGCGACTATCTTTCTAACATTATCTCCCATGTTACCTACTATACCACATAGCGTTCTTCGCATGCGTGCAAAGTAACCGCCGGGTTATTTTTCCTGTTAAATTTTTGTTACAGTTAACGACTTAATGTCATTTAGTTTGCAGGCAAGGAAGGCAAAAACAAGCCTTGCTTTTATAAATTTCACGCTACCAACGATCCTTATTGCGGTTTTTACGCTCTTCCTCAAAGATAAAACGGATAATTTCTTCCCTCTCTTCGGTATTGATATCAACATACTGCACACGATGTTCAAAAAGGCCGGGCCGGCTAGGGTTTTCCTGGATATTTAAGACCTTGCCGACGAGATTATACTCTTTATACTTCCCATCTATTGTCAAACTATAACAACAATGGATCAAAGTACCTAACTCATAGGCATAATTTGAGACAAATCTAAGCCCGCCGCCGCTGATATCAACAACAATACTGCGTTGAAGGGGCAGATTGGGGGATAGATCAAATGATTCACTTTCGATACTTCTCACTTCATCCGCTTCAAGTTTCCGTGAGTTCATTTCAAGGGCGCAACTGAAGCGATAAAATTCGCGGCGCTGAAATTTTCTTAAATTACTGGTTAGTTCAACTAAAACTAAGTAAATAGTCCTGCTTTTGTAACGGTCAATCACCCGGCCAAAACATTGATAAAGGCCATTATCAGTATAAAGACATAAATCATACTCTGAATCAACCGGTAAGAGAATGATTTTTGACTGAACCATCGGCATAGCAATTTCCAGCCGGTCTTCAGAGATAATATCATAAACTGTGGTTTCATAGATAGGCGGTTTTTCGTTATCATTATAATTATTATATTTTACGCGGTCAACTTTTTGAATTTCCAATTTGCTTCCGGCTTTGACATATTTAGAAAGCATTTTCCTGAACATCCTTTCTATTGCGGATTATATGGGAGAAAAAAGCCGCCATCCCCCGCTTGCTTACGGTTTGATTTTCTTCGATATGCATCAAACTTGCGGCGATAGCCTCGAAAGCTTGGGTTGATTTCGCATTCGGGGATTTCAAGGAAACCGGCATTTGCTGCATCACTGCCTGGCTTAACTGACTATCTTGCGGAATCGCCCCGAGATAAGTAAGCGGAAGTTTTAAGTAACGGGAAACGACGGTATTAAGTTTATTGTACAAAGTCTGGCCTTCACTGATATGGTCAACCCGGTTAGCCAGCATTTTGATTGCGGTATCATTCATCTGGAAGCGCGGGTGCCGGAGTAAGGCTTTCAACAGGGAATATGAATCGGTGATTGAGGTCGGTTCCGGGGTCGTAACGAGGATTACCTCCCCGCTGGCTACGAGAAATTCAAGTACCGCCGGGGATATCCCGGCACCGGTATCAACAATAACAACATCGGCAATTGCATCAAGTTCCGCAAGGTTCTGAATGATATAAATAAGATATTCACGGCTAAGGTTTGATAGACCGGCGATTCCGGAACCGCCGGAAATAAAACCAACGTCCATCGGACCCCAGGTAATAATTTCGCGAATATTTTTGTTTTGGTAGATAAGGTCGCTAAGGTTGTGCTTGGGGACTGCCCCAAACATAATCTCAATATTTGCCAGCCCGAAATCGGCATCAAGAATAATTACCCGCTGGCCGATTTTGCGAAATTGGATAGCAAGATTGATGGCAATATTCGATTTGCCGACACCTCCTTTGCCGCTGGTGACAGTTATCACGCGGGCAAGGGGGCGCGGGGCCGATTGCGCTTTGATAATATTTCGTAGTTGTGATGCTTGATCCATGTTAATCTCCATCCGCGTGCGACATTTCTGTACTTCGGCCGCAGACTCGCTGCACTTGTTTTATCGCGCTCCGCTCCGGGAAAACGTAGCGGTCACTAAGGTTTCTGAAATACGAAACCAAGTGCCGGCGTTTTCAAGACTCTGCTTGCGAAGTCAGAATATCACTCACGGCCAAATTTATACTTTCCCACCCAGCAACTGCTTTACGGTCTTCTGGGGATTAAAGTCTTCGATGTCATCAGGCACATTTTGACCGTAGGTCATATATGAAAGGGGGGCGCCGGTATAAAGCTTTAGATTGAGCAGGTTCCCTAGAGTAGTTGTTTCATCAAGCTTGGTGAAAATAAGCTTATAGTTAGTCATTTCAGTATAAGTATCGGCAATACTGATCAAATCGCGATATTTGGTAGTTGCACTAAGCACAAGGAATACTTCTTTTTCAATATCGTTATCAACAAAACGGATAAAATCAGCCATATTTGCCCGCTGGGCTTCATTTTGGTGTGAATGGCCGGCCGTATCAACTAAGATAAAGTCATAATCACGAAATTCATTAATTGACTGCTCAATTTCTTCTTTGGTATAAATCACGCGGAAAGGGATTTCCAAAATATTGGCATAAGTCTTCAGTTGCTCAGCAGCAGCAATCCGGTAAGTATCAGCCGTCAGCAGGGCAACTTTTTTGTGGGCATCAACACTAAAACGAGAGGCTATCTTGGCAATCGTTGTCGTTTTGCCAACCCCGGTCGGCCCGATAAAGAAAACTACCTTGGGTCCGTTTGCTGCCGGTTCAATTATCTGCGGTTTGCCGAATTTCAAAATCATTTTCTGGTAGATATTCGATAAGGCATAATCGAACGGCATATTTGGTTTGTTATTCTTGTCCACTTCGTCAATGATTTGGTTGGCATATCTTTCGTTTATCTCATTGTCAATCATTTTGTTGTAGAGTAAACGCAAGAAAACATACATTTCAGACTGCTCTTCCTTTTTTTCCTCACTCTCCGGTTTTTCTTCCTCCGGTTTTTGCAATTGCTGTTCAAGCAAAGTCTGGAGGCTGTCAAGTTTTTCCTCGAGCCCGGGATTTGATTTGTTCGGCCCCGGTTCATCTTCGAAGATGATGTCACGGGAACGGGGGATGTCTGCCCTTGCCGCTTGCGGGTTTACCGGCCGTTTTGGATCCGCTTGTTTTACTGCCGGGTTTTCTATTGACGAATTTGCTGCCGGCGAGTTTACCGCCGCCGGCCTTGTAACTGCCGGTTTTTTCACCGGATTGGTTTCGGCGACAGGGCTGTAACGCTCGCTTTCTTCCTCAAGTGCGACGGTGATTTCGGTCATTTGGGTACGAAAAAAGCTAAAAAGGCCTTTATTTTTAACTTGACGGACGTTCATAATTACGATTCCGCTGCCAAGTTCTTTTTTGGCCAACTCAACGGCTTCATCTTCAGTTTTTGCTTGAAATTTCTTGATTATCATGTTGTAATCCTAGCTAGTAACAATGAAGGCAATAAACTCTCTCCGTTGCTACGGCCTAATTGGTTTCAATTTACATATTATCTCGGGAAGAAGGCGGCCTAAGGTTCCTACGAGATGTTTTTGTCTGTATTATGCTGTTACCATACCAACTGATTGCAATTCTACATTAGTGTCAATCTCATTATACGAAACAACGATTAAATCTTTGAAGTAATCTTCGGTCAGGCGTTTAAAATACATCCGGACGATTGGTGAGGTGATAACAATCGGGGTTTTCCCAAGATTTTCCAGTTTCTTCACCTCATTTTCAACCGAACCCATCAGCATTTTGGTGGTTTCCGGGTCAAGGGTCAAATATGCACCTTGTTCCGTTTGCTTGACATTTGCCATAATCTCCTGTTCCATCTTCGGGTCAAGGGTGACAACGCTGGTTGTTTCACTTGGGGTAAAAAACTTGCTTGAGATGGCCCGTTTCAAACTCTGACGGACATATTCGGTCAGAATATCGGTATCACGGGTTGAAGTCGCATAATCAGCCATCGTTTCGAAAATCGTCAGCAAGTCACGAATCGAAATCCCTTCTTTGAGCAAGTTTTGTAATACTTTCTGGATTTCACCAAGGCCAAGCAATTTCGGTGTCAATTCATCAACCAGCGAAGGATGGGTCTCACGCATATTACCAATCAAGTTCTGGACATCCTGGCGGGTCAAAAGTTCCGCAATATAATGACGGATTTGCTCGGTTAAGTGGGTTGCAATAATTGAAGGCGGGTCAACAACCGTATAACCCATACTTTCAGCCCGTTCACGCTGGCCTTCGGTAATCCAAATCGCCGGTAGATGGAACGATGGTTCAAAAGTAGGGATTCCGGTGATTTCTTCTTCGACATAACCAGGGTTCATCGCCATATAATGGTCAAAGAGGATTTCACCTTCGCTGACTTGGATACCTTTTATTTTAATAATATATTGGTTTGGATTCAACTGAATATTGTCACGCAAGCGGATAATCGGGACGACTGTCCCAAGCTCAAGGGCAATCTGGCGCCTAATCATGACTACCCGGTCTAACAAGTCGCCGCCTTGATTGACATCGGCAAGGGGAATAATACCATAACCAAACTCAAGCTCTATCGGGTCAACCTGGAGTAAGCTGTTGACATTTTCGGGGGCGCGGATTTCTTCAGCCATCGTTTCATCCATATCAACTTCGGCTTCGATACCGGCAACTTCCAACTGGCTTGACATCATCCGCCCGCAGACGATAAATATCAAACCAAGCCCAACGAAAACTACTGCCGGGAGGGGGGTAATAATACCTAAACCGGCGGTAACAGCACCAACAAGATACAAGGTTCTCGGCACGCTGAAAAGCTGTGTTTTAATTGCCGCACCAAAGTCGGTTTTTTTCGAACCTTTTGTTACTAAAAGGCCGGTTGACAAGGAAATAATAATAGCCGGAAGCTGGTTTACAAGGCCGTCACCAATTGTCAGAATAGTATATTTTTCGGCGGCTTCACCCATATCCATGCCCATCCGGAATACTCCAACCAACAATCCGCCAACGATGTTGATTACAGTAATCAACAAACCGGCCATCGCATCACCCTTTACGTATTTCACCGCACCGTCCATTGAGCCGAAGAAACTTGACTCTTCCTGGATTTTTGACCGTCTTTCAATTGCTTCGGTATCGGTAATCGCACCGGTATTCAAGTCGGCATCTATTGCCATCTGTTTACCCGGCATTGCATCAAGGGTAAAACGGGCCGTTACTTCGGCGACACGTTCAGTACCTTTATTGATAACCATAAATTGAATCAAAATCAATATAATAAAGATAACCGCACCGATTATAATGTCTCCGCCGCCAACGAAATCGCCGAATACTTTTACAACTTCACCGGAATCGCCGGTGGCAAGAATCAGCCGGGTCGAGTTGACATTGAGGCCGACACGGAAAATTGTGGAAAACAGCAAAATCGTCGGGAAAAATCCCAAATCAAGCACTTCTTTAGCAAACATCGCGCTGAACATAATCGTAAAAGCAACCGCAATATTTATCGCAAATAAAACATCGATCATCCAAGCGGGAAGTTGGATAATCATCATAATAAAGGCTGATAAAAGATACATGGCAACGCCAATATCCGCACCTTTCACACGCTAACTCCTTTGATGTATTTGCGTTTACACACTATGTTGAGTATATCATAAACGGGACATACTGTATATAGTATTTTTAACTATTTTTGGTAATAAAAGGGGTTGGCGATTACGAATAGTAATGGTCAATAGCTATGCCGTCCCCTTCATATGATAAACCATTGCGAGCACTTCGGCGACCGCCTGATAGAGTTCCGGCGGTACGGCTTCACCGACTTCAACATTTGTATATAACATCCGCGCAAGCGGTTTATTCTCAACGATTTCAACACCATGCTCTTTGGCAAGTTCCTTGATTTTCAGGGCGATAAAGTCAGCACCTTTTGCCAAAACAATCGGCGCATTATGCTCTTTTTCATCATATTTAATTGCAACTGCATAATGAGTCGGGTTGGTAATTACAACATCTGCTTCCGGGAGCTGCTGCATCATCCGGCGCTGGGAAGCCTGCATCATGCGGCGTTTTTGCTGGCCTTTAACCTGCGGGTCACCCTCTTGATTTTTGTATTCATCTTTAATTTCCTGCTTTGTCATCATATTGTCTTTTTTGTGTTTGCGTTTTTGGTAAATTAAATCAGCAAAAGCAATAACCAGATAAGCCGCCGTAATACGAAGCCCGGTTTGAACTATTACATCGCCTGTTAATCCAACCGCTTGTATGACAGGGATGTCATAAAGAAAGAAAATTTCATCAATCCGGCCTGACAAATATGAATAGGCAACATAAGCGATGATACCAATTTTGGCAATTGACTTTAATAACTCAACAAGGGAGTTTTTGGAGAATATTTTGCCGAAGCCTTTAATCGGGTTAAGTTTGCTGAATTTAGGCTGCAGTGGTTTGGTAGTTGGTTTCCATTTCACTTGCGCTACATCACAGACGACCGCAATCATAAAAGCCAGCGCCATAATCGGGCCGACTATGGTTAATACTCTAAGAAGCATTTGGATAAAAATGCCGCGGAATGTTATCGCAGGAAGAAAACCGTCAGGCATTTTGATAAGGTCGGGAATCTGGCTGTATAAGCTATTGAAGAACCCCATGATACTGTTTCCCATATAACCGGCATAAAAATTGATAATTAAAAACAAACCTAAGAGGCCAAAAGCATTGTAGATTTCTTTGCTTTTGGCAACTTGTCCATCTTTGCGGGCATCATCTAATTTTTTCTGGGTGGGTTCCTCTGTTTTTTCGCCGCCGGGGCCGTCTTTGGCGAAGAACTGGAGGTTGTAGTCGAGGTTGTAGTTGAGTTTCATAATATACCCTTTTTTATCACCGCATGGACAATCGATTTCCGCGTGTGACATCTCTGTACTTCGGCCGCAGACTCGCTCTCGCTCCGTGAGAACGTAGCGGATACTAAATCTGCAAAGTACGCAGACTAAGTACCGACGTTTCTCAAGGGTCTGCTTGCGAAGTCAGAATGTCACTCACGACTAAGGATTATTCAACTGCATCTTATTTCGTGAGGACAATTATATATTCTCACAACAACCCTGGAAAAACGTCGTTACTTAGACGGTGTTTTTTGCCGGCTTATGTAACGCAACGTTTTTATCGGAGCGAAAGCGTGTTGTAGTGAGATTATATAGATTGTCCACGCGGATTAAATCATTAACTATCACATCATCACCCGCACCATCACCGTTACAACCCGCTTCATTTCATCAAAGATAAAGGCCGAAGCAAGCGGGAGCATGCCGATGGTGACGAAAATAACCGAAAAGCCGGTTAAAACCTTAAGCTGCATCCCCACCGCAAACATATTCATCTGCGGTGATACCTTGGCTAATATCCCAAGAATCGCATTCAGCAAGGTAATTACAACAAAAATCGGCAAAGAAATCCGGAAGCCAATCATGATGTAGTCATGTAAAAATATTAACATAGAAGTAAGGAGTGCGTCCATCCTGAAAACAGCACCATTTATGGGAATCAATGTAAAAGTCTCAATCAGGGCACTAACTAAAAATTGGTACATTCCGCTGATTAGCAACATTAATAGGACTGCATAATTATAAAAAACCCCGGAAATACTTGTTTGCTCCCTTGTCGAAGGGTCCATTACCGATGCCATCATCATTCCGGTTTCCATATCAATAATCCGGCCGGCAAAAGCAACAATCGACATACTAAGATTGGCGCCAAAGCCAATCAAAAAGCCGGTAACAGCTTCTTTCATTATTATTGCGGTATATCCGGTCAGCGTATTGTAGGTTACCTCGGTATGGGGAATATAGCGGCTAATAAATAATGCTATAAAAAGGCCCAACGCGATTTTTACCCGGTTAGGCGTATTTGTCATACCAAAAAATGGGGAAATATAAATAAAACAGGTAATCCTGACTAATATCAGCAAAAAATATTCAAGTTGCGCATAACTAAAAGCTATATCTATCATTCTTACCCTCTAACGGATATAAACACTAAAATCGCCCCATAACCGTATCATCAAGCTGCTCATATTGTTCATCATCCATTGCCCGAGAAGCATGATTGAGATGAAAATAGCCAATATCTTCGGAACAAAAGTAAGGGTCTGTTCTTGAATCGATGTTACCGTCTGGAAGATACTGACTAAAAGGCCGACAGTTAAGGAAATCAACAGAACCGGGGCCGCCGTGCTGATAACGGTGTAGATGGCATCGGTAGTTACTCTGGTTACATCTTCGATATTCATAGCTTCCCTCCATGTTTATATAACAAGTCAGATAAAGTATATCTCTCCGTTTCTACGGCCTAATTAGTGTAAAATAAAAACTTTCGTTCGGGAAGAAGGCGGCCTAAGGCTCCTGCGAGATATCTTTATCTTCCTTACTATCACGCCCCCGAAGGGGTTAATTCAGTAAAAAGTCTTAACTAATGACCCGACAATCAGGTGCCAGCCGTCAGCCATAACAAACAATAGGATTTTAAACGGCATTGAAATAACCGTCGGCGGAAGCATCATCATCCCCATCGCCATCAGGGTTGAGGCAATAACCATATCGATTACAATAAACGGTATATAAATAACAAAGCCAATCATAAAGGCTGTCCGTAATTCGCTAATAATAAAACTGGGAATCAAAACGGCATTCGGAATCGCCGCCATCGTTCCATCCCATTCAACACCACTAATAGTGATAAATAAGTTGACATCTTTCCGCATCGTATGGCGGTACATAAATTCCCTAATCGGCCCCATCGCATTTTCAAGGGCTTCGTTTTGGTTAATCAAACCGGCTTCAAAAGGGACGATCGCCAGCTCATTTACTTCACTTATAACCGGCTGCATGATGAAGAAAGTCAAAAATAAGGCAAGGGTCATCAACACCTGGTTCGGTGGTGCCGACTGCGTATTCAAAGCGGCGCGGGTAAAATGAAGAACAATGACAATCCGGACAAAAGAAGTCATTGTGATTAATAAAAAAGGAGCCAGCGAAATCAGAGTCAGAGTAATCAAAATCCGCAAGGTACCGGCTAACTGCCCGCTGCCGTCATTATAAGTAATCGAAAGCTGGTCAGCGATATCTAATTGCCGCAACCCTTCGGCATCCATTGTTTCGGGCACACTTGGTAAACCTAAATCAAGTGCATATGAAGGTGAAACCGGAACGATAAAGAATATGCCTACTAATATCAGCAGGCAAATAATCTTTTTTATGGTTTTAATCTGTATCTTACCTATCATTTTTTCCTTTTTCACCAAGAGTATTCTTAAACTTCGAAAGAAGGCCGGCAAAATCAGGCATTGCGCCGGTGTTTTCAGCTTTGAACTGTAAATCATCGGGAGAAATTTCCGTCAGGAAATTTACCTCGTCTTTTCCAATCGCAATCGCCAGATATTTTTCGCCTATCCGGACAATCTGTACATATTTGTTCGCCGTTAAGCGATAAGTCTCAACGACCTCAATGTTTGCCGCATTGGAAGCACCTTTTTGATAATTGACAATCCAGCGGGTCGCAACCATCGCAATGACGATAACAAGGACAAAAATACAAATTAACGTCAAAAGATGGATAACACTGCCCACGCCATCGTCCAATGCACGATCCGGCACTGCTAAAGGCATAATCTTTAACCAACTACTTTCTTAACTGCTTCCAATACCCGTTCGGCCTGGAAGGGTTTAACAATGAAATCTTTGGCCCCGGCTTGAATTGATTCAATAACCATCGCCTGCTGGCCCATCGCTGAGCACATAATTACCAAAGCACCGGCATTCGCTGCTTTAATTTGCTTGAGGGCGGCAATACCGTCCATTTCCGGCATAGTAATGTCCATCAAAACTAAATCGGGCTGCAATTCATTGTACTTCTCAATTGCTTTTAAACCATTTTCTGCCTCTCCTGCAACATTGTACCCATTTTTGGTAAGGATATCCTTGATCATCATCCTCATAAATGCTGCATCATCCACAATTAAAATGTTTTTAGCCATGACTCTTTCTCCTATTTGTTTATTTTATGATAGCTAAGGTTTCATGATACTTCACTATTTGATAATTTCTGTGACACGAACACCGAAGCTTTCTTCAATAACTACTACTTCACCTTTTGCGACAAACTTTCCGTTAACCAATACATCAATTGGTTCACCGGCAATTTTGTCAAGCTCGATTATTGTTCCCGGTGCAAATTCCAAAATATCGGAAATTGATTTGACACACCGGCCTAACTCGACGGTAACTTCCAGCGGTACATCCATAATAAGTTCGATGTTTTCCGCTCCCGGCACAGCACTGTAATCGGTTGAAAAATTCTGGAACTGGGCCGGCTGGATACTCATCGGCCCACCCATCATCGCCGGGTTCCCCATCATGCCCATCTGTCCCCCCATCATCGATGGGGTTTGCATCATTCCCATTTGGGGCGGCATTCCCATTTGCGGCTGCATGCCCATTTGGGGCTGCATGCCCATCATCGATGGGTCTTGCATCATTCCCATTTGGGGTTGCATACCCATTGCGCCCATCTGGGGCATTTCCATCGCCGGGGCCCCCATCGGCATCTCCATCCCCATCGGGGGAGTTCCCATCGGCTGGGCGGCGGCCATTGGCGGGGGGGCTGTTTCCATCATCGGCATTACATATGGTTCCGGCTCCGGTTCAGCCGCCGTTTGGCTGCCAATGAATGTTTCATAAAGAGTACGGGCAAAATCAAGCGGGTAAATCTGCATAATCGTCGAATCAACCAGTTCGCCGATTTGCATACGGAAAGTGATTTTTACGAAAACACCGGTTAAAAATGCGGCAATTTCACCACCATCAACATGTTCCATCAAATCAATCCGGCTTGCTTCCGGCGGACTGATATCTATGAGTTCATCAAGCATCGTTGATAAGGAAGTGGCCGATGCGCCCATCATCTGGTTCATCGCTTCCGATATCGCCGAGAGATGAAGTTCCCCAATCTCATCGTCAATATTGCTTCCATCGCCCCCCATCATTAGATCAGTGATGACTTTGACATCTGTTTCTTTCAAAATCATGATATTACTGCCGGTCAGGCCGGCGGTATATTTAATCTGGATAAAGATACAGGGCCGTTCATAATCAACAATTACCGTATCCCAGTTAGCCAAAACAACTTGCGGGGTAGTAATATTAACTTTTCTGTTTACCAAGGCATAGAGAGTCGTCGCTGAAGAACCCATACTAATATTGGCAATTTCACCAATCGCATCACGTTCTTCCATTGTAAGGAGCGATTCATCTATTTCCGCTGACGGTGGGCCCCCGGCGGGAGAAGCTTCGTCTGCTGTCGGCATAGTGCCGCTTAGCAGGGCATTTATCTCATCTTGGGATAACATTCCATCCATTATTCCATCTTCTCCTCTCGTAATACTTGGGTGACTCTGACAGCATAGCTGTTCTTATTAGCACCGGGCAAGGCAGCGAATTTTTCGATATTCCCGACAAATATCCGTAACTCGGAATCAATATGGGAATCCAATCTAATAATATCACCGGCCTGCAAAGAGACAAAATCATTTACTGTAACACTGCTTCTTCCTAATACAGCTTTTATCGGAACGTCGACCCGCCGCAGCAGGGCATCGACATACTCTTCGTAATCTTCTTCATTACCCTCTTTCATCGTTGAGAACCAGAACTTGGTGTTAAGTTTGTCCATGACACTTTCGAGGGTAAAATATGGTAAGCATATATTCATCAACCCTTCAATATCGCCGATTTTGATATTCATCGTCACGATGGCAATCATGTCATTCGGTGAAATCACCTGGGCAAACTGCGGGTTCGTCTCAATCCTTTCCATCATCGGATTGATTTCAACGACATTTTTCCAAGGGTCGCGCATCAATTGCATACATACAATCATCAGCTTTTCGATAATCGACATCTCAATTTCGGAAAAATCACGGCTTTTTTCCAATGGTACACCCTGACCGCCCAACATCCTATCTAACATAGCATAACCTATATTGGACGCAAGTTCAATAATAATATTTCCAACTAAGGGCTGAAAATTTACAATACATAGAATAACCGGGTTCGATAAAGCATTCGTAAACTCTGAAAAAGTAACGGTTTCGCTACTTGCCACACTAACTTGAATATTTTTTCTAAGGTATACCGGTAAGCTGGTCGAAATGAGCCGGCCATAATGTTCATAGATGATTTCAAGGGTCCGCAAATGTTCTTTGGAGAATTTCGCCGGTCGCTTAAAGTCGTAATCTTTTGCTTGTTTTGCCGATGTTTCTTGAATTTGTTCAACGTCCAGCTCGCCGGTACTAAGCGCTGCCAACAGATTATCTATCTCACTTTGGGAAAGCACTTCGCCCACGAAATCACCTCCTTGCCTTTATATATGCAGTATTAACAGCATATACCTTTGATGGAGAAAGCTTTGCTTTCTCTTAAACTGTGCCGTAAGGCATCAGTTTTTTATGCGTAAGCCATACCCCTGAACTGAACACCAAAAATAAAATCGGAATTGTACATGGCATGGAGACCGAGGATAATTTCTGCCCTAATCTTTTCAATAATCACCGGGTCACGGACTTCATCAATAGTATAGTTACTAAATACCCTGTTAATAACATCCTGAATCATCGTATCAACCCCGGATAAATCGCCGCTATTGCCGTCTCTTTTAAAACTTCTGTTTTTCGAGTCCATTGATAAAGATGACCGCAGCATAACAAATCTGGTCCTGTCATCTTCGGCACCCTGCCGCAGGGGAATCCTCATCTCTTCACCGCCATTTACATCATATGTCTCAACCTGTGAAATAGGTATCTCCGGGGCAATAAATTCCCCGCCGCTAATACCGGCGGCCGGAAGCTCCAATCTAAGGACAGTCGCAACATCAGTCATCAGCGCTAAGGCTTTTTGATTCGGAAGTACAAGGCTGAACATCATAACCGAAGTCAATGATATATTGACTATTAAAAGAAAAAGGATAATGATGCTTAATAGATTTTTTTTCATTTATGCCGCCTTTCTTAAGGAGAATTGATTAAGTTGTACAATTTGATTTCGACACGGCGGTTCATCGCCCGCCCTTCAGCCGTGCTATTGTCGGCGACCGGATTGTGCTCACCGCGGCCGGCATGAACTACCCGGGCCGGGTCAAGGGAAGTATTGCCAAGAATATGAAAATAAACCGAAAGAGCCCGCCCGCTTGATAATTCTTCGTTATTAGTATATCTTCCGCCGCCGCCCATCGGGACATTGTCGGTATGCCCTTCAATCTGGATGGTCCCCCCGGTTTCAAAACGCTGGATTATCAAACCAACTTGCTCCAGGACCCGCTCCGCTTCCGGTTTCAGGACAACACTTCCGGAATCAAACATCAGGGCACCGCTAAGCGTTAATAACACAAATTGGGAAGTAAAATTGATGTCAACCATGCCGTCAAGATTTCGTTCGGAAATCGCTTCACTGATTTTCTCCGCAACAGCTTCATTGATATCAAGGCCTTTTTCTTCAAGGATCCGCTCCGCTGTTTCCAGTGCTTCATCATCACCGCTTTGCAAGCCTTCAGGAATGAGGCTCCCATCTATATTCAGACCGGTGGAATTGAATAAATCACCTAAATCATTCAACTGGCTCGCACCGTTGCCAATCATCATTCCGCCGCTGTCCGCCGCTGAGCCGCCGCTGTTAAAGATACTAAAGGTCTGGCTGAACGATGCGGCAAGAGTATCAAACTTCCCGGCATCAATACTTGACATGGCAAACAACATGACAAAAAAACAAAACATCAGATTCATCATATCACTCCAGGTAGCCATCCATAATGGCGCACCTTTCGGCGGCATATCCGGTTGTTTTTGCTTAGCCATCTTCGCCTCCTCCGCCTTCGCTGCCGGAAGTATCGGCAACTCTGTCACTTGGTGCAAGGAATGATTTCAATTTTTCTTCGATAACACGGGGGTTTTCCCCGGCTTGAATAGATAAAAGGCCTTCAATCATGATTTCTTTAATCATCATTTCGTTATCATTTTGAATTTTCAGCTTTCCGGCAACGGGGCCGCAAAGCATATTAGCCAGTAATGAACCGTATAGAGTGGTGATGAATGTCATCGCCATTGTCGGGCCTAATGATTCAACATCAGACAAATTCCCTAAAGCAATAATAAGGCCTAGCAAAGTTCCTTTCATACCCCAGGACGGGCCATAAGCACCTAATGCTTCCCAGAAATTGATTTTCTTCTTGTGGCGGGCTTCAATACTGACCAATTCTGTTTCCATAATCCCGCGGACCAAATCGGGGTCAGTTCCGTCAACAATCAAAAGAATCCCTTTTTTGAGGAAGGGGTCATTTAAGTCGGAAGCTGCTTCTTCGAGTGAAAGAAGCCCTTCTTTTCTGGCTATATTGGATAATTCGATGATTTTCGTAATCATCGATTTGATGTCATGAACCGGTACCTTTAAAATCAAGGTAAATGATTTGAGCCCGGCAATTAAGTCAGGGATAGTATTGGTGGTAGCCATACTTGATAAAGCGCCGACGAAAACAACAAAAACAGAGGGTATATTAAAGAAAGGCGCAATCGTACCGCTAGAACCTACAATGCCAACATATAATGCAATTAAACCGACTACTAAGCCAATAATTGTTGCAAAATCCACAAAAATTCACCTTTTATTTCAAGTGCGCCAGCAACCAAGCCGCACTATAAACTTGCAAAGTCTACGCAAAAATATCCTTCCTATAAGATTTTACTAGATTTTTCACTTCTTGTCTACTTTCTTTTACAATAATCTTTCTTCCGGTTGTAAAAGAAACAATTGTATCGGGTGATTCCTCAACGATTTCCATGAGGTCGGGGTTGATTAAAACCTTTACGCCGTTGATTTTGGTGACTTCGATCATGGGGACTCCTTTTGTATGCTATGTTTTACTATTTTGCTTCGTCGGGCAATAAACTTTCTCCGTCGCTACGGCCTAATTGGTTCTAATTTACATTTTCTTTCGGGAAGAAGGCGGCCTAATGCGACTACGAAATGTTTTTGCCCTCCTCGCAATTTAAGTCGTGAATGACATTCTGACTTCACAAGCAGACCCTTGAGAAATGCCGGTACTTAGTCCGCGTGTTTTGCGGGCTTATGTATCCGTTGCATTCTCACGGAGCGAGAGCGAGTCTGCGATGAAGTGCAGAGATGTCACACGCGGAAGCAATTTTTACTCCCGCAACATAATTATAGGGGCGCAGGTTTCGTGCGCCGCCAATATAATTTTCTCAATTCACAACAACTCTAGACCTACGGTCTATCGTTGACAAGTCAGGTGAAAACAAATGCCCGCTTAGCGGGCGCTTGTTTTCCTGCTGACTATGTCATTATATCATGTATTCCTACCGGAATCATGGCCTTCGGCGGATGCGCACTAAAACTGCGCTGATATAATGTCTTAGCGACATTATATCACAAATCTTATCGCTTGAGGTTGGTAAGTTCTTCAAGCAGGCTGTCGGAAACAGTGATGATTCGGGAGTTCGCCTGGAAACCACGCTGGGTAGTAATCATTTCGGTAAACTCACTTGAAAGGTCAACGTTACTCATTTCCAGAACACCGCTGGTCATGTAACCGCCGCCGTTTTTGATATCATCACCGATACCGTCAAAGATACCGGAGTTCATCGTTGCAGCATAAAGGTTATCACCTTTTTTCTCAAGGCCGGAGGGGTTTGCAAAGGTTGCCACTGCGATTTGGGCGAGCAGACGGCTCATACCATTGTCATAGTTGGCATAAATTTTTCCATCGTCCTGGACGACGATTTCAATCATATCACCGCTGCGGCGCCCGGTCCCAACCCCTTTTTCCGAACCGGTACCACCGGCGGAAGCGCTTATGGTACTCTTGCCGTTATTATTATTGGTCAGGGTGTTAAGGAAATTCAACTCGATATTCTTGAAATTGCTCATATCCGGGTCGCCGCCCTGGGTAAAGTTAAGGCTGATTAACCCTTCCGTATTGCCGCCGATACTCATGAATCTACCATTACCAACATTGTAATTCATGATTGCTGAATTTTCGACTTGCTGCCGGGTAACAGTAAGTGTGCCGTCACTGCCAATCGAAAATTCACGGATTCCTTCCATACTGATTCCATATAAAGCTTCAACCTGTGCAAGAGTCAGTGCCGGAGGGGCCGGTGTCCCGGCAGGGGTAATAGCTGTGCCGTTAAATGTATAACTTGCCGGAACGGTAGTAAAGTTAATATCGGTACCTGCCGGTTCCGAAAGCCTAAAGCTTGTAATATTAGAGCTTGAGTTGGTTGTTCCGGTCCCGACCAGATAGTTAGTAGTTTTTCCGGCAACCGTTAATGACATCCGCCCATTCCGGTCAATTGTGTATTCAAATGGTGGTGTCGTACCGGTACCGCCAAGTGATTCCAGCGCCGCCGGCCCGTAGATTTGACCGATCTGTTCTCTGGTTAAAATCGCTCCCGGATTTGTATCAGTAGGAGTCGGTACAGGAAAAACGTATTTCTGGGGAACTGAGGTCGTTGATACAATTTGCGGGGCCCCAACCGCCGCCGGTGTAGCTCCGGCTGACAGCGTAATTGTTTGGACATTACTTACACCTGTCTTCGTCAAATAAGAGAGATTGGATTCAACTATTTGGGTGCCGCCGAAGTTGACTTGAGCCATTTTGGCGGGGCCGATACTCACACCGTTTGAATCAAGAATATCAACCAATTTGGTATAATATTCGCCATTGTCAGCATTAATGACATGGGTTGAAAGCCGGGCGGTATATTTGAAACCTTGGTCATCAAAGAACTCAAGGTTCATGATTTTACCGGCTGAAGAATTTAAGTCGCTGTCATTACGGTCAATGATACCGGAGATAGTACCCTTGGTGGTGGCTTCCGCTTCATAGGTCATATTAGCTTCAGTCATAACCCGCAGGGCTTGAACAGTATCTTTTCTAATGTTATTTGGATTTTCAGGGTCAACTAACCAGCCCATGACATTGTAACCGGTACTTGTCATCGCCAAGTTACCGGCGCCGTCAACGTAGAATGAACCGGCACGGGTAAAGAAATTTTCGAATCCGTTACTGACGATAAAGAAGGAATCACCGGTGATAGCGATATCAAAAGGCAGATTGGTAGTTTGCATTGCCCCCTGGGCTGAAATATTGGTATTAATTGAACCAACTTTTACACCAAGGCCGATCTGGCCGGCATTCGTCCCGCCAACGCCGGTATCGGCGCTTGCGCCGGAAGCGCGTTTGGTGGTTTGGTACATTAGTTCATTAAAAGTAATGGTTTGTGCTTTGTAGGCGGTGGTATTAACATTAGCGATATTGTTACCGATAATGTCCATTTTAGTCTGGTGTGTTTTGAGTCCGGCAACACCAGCATAGAGTGATCTCATCATAATTAATAACCTCCTTAGAGTATAGTGTGAAGAGATTTTCTAAGGTGCCGGACAATGGCCCGTCACCAAATAAAATCTAAAACTTCACACGGGAAGAACGTAAAAGGCACGTTCTTCATTGAATGGTAACTCATTGTGCCTATCTATCAGTCAAGGCACTTCTTAGCCCCCTAAAAAGGTCCGGCTAAATTATTACGGCTCCGTCAATATTGGTAAATACATTTTCACTTGCTTCCCGTTGATTCATTGCAGTTACAACTGTATTGTTCGGGATGTTGACGATAAAGGCCATTTGGTCAACAATTACCAGTGATTCTTTAATCCCTTTTGCACTTGCTTTGACTGTGCCTTCATTCAAACGGTTAATTTGATTTTCCGAGAGGCTGATGCCCCGGTCGTTAAGGCGGTTTACCGCATGTTTGGAAAACTTTACTTCGTCTGCGCTTTTGGTTTGCCGGGCGAGGATTTCCTGAAAGGAAATGCCGGGATTGGTTTGTTTAAGCGGCAGAGGTTTTTTCGTTTGATTTTGAAGTTGGTCTTGAACTTGCAAGGCGGACAGGAATTGGCTGTTTTGTAAGTTCATTCACATTTCCTCCTTGAAATTATGATTATACATCTTCTCCTGGTTCTTCAGGTTCTTTAGATGTTTCCGGCGGTTTTGCCGCTTCCCTTAGTTTGTCAATCGCGGTGATGTATTCCTGCAATTTTTCAATTAAGGCATTGGCGATGAAGCTTTGCTGATAACCTGACATCGCATTAAAGCCATCTTTTAAATTATCAATCATTTCGCCGTCCCCTAAGCTGATATTGTCAACACTTGGTAAATCACTAAGTGCTTTGGCAAAGGCGGCGGCTAAATCGAAGGCGGTTTTGTAATTGCCGTCAATTGCCGCATATACATCGTTGGCGTTGTAAAGTGCGCCATCGATTGAAAGTAAAGCTCTGTTGTTTTCGAAAACAACGTAATCTACTCTTCCTTCAACCTCGCGGAACTCACCGTTTGACATCCTGGTGCGGACTGTAACGAACTGGCCGACATAAGATGATGCGCGCTGCATTTCAATCGTATTACTCATGTTTTGCATCTGCTCCAAGGTCGAGAAGTTCGCGTATTGGGCGACAAATTCGGTATTGGTTTGCGGTTCTAAGGGGTCTTGGTATTTAAGCTGTGTTACCAGTAGTTTAAGGAATGCATCCTTATCCATGGTATTTCCGCCGGTGGCATTTTTGTTGCCGCTTACCGAAACGGCGCTGGCGGATTCAACTATTTTTCCATCGACAATTTGTGCTCCTATTGACATCTTTTTCTCCTTTCTAAATAAGATATCTCCTGCAAACTTTTAAGCTGAAAAATCTACAGTTTGACCGTTTTCAATCATCATTTCGGCGGCTAATTTTTCGTCACCGGCTAAATCTTCGGGTAGTTCGTTAAGACCGGCTAAATTGATGCGGCGGCGGTTTTTTCGTTCACCTTGCTCTCCTGATTGATGTTCTTCTTTACCCTGCCAGAGTTTTGAATCGAAGGCCTTGCTTTCAATGTTTACTTCAATTGCTTCTACTTTAATGCCTTGTGAACGCATGCTTTCTTTAAGTTCAACAATCTGGCTTTCAATTGCGGCTCTTACGGTTTCATTTTGAGCGGTGAATTGGGCGGTAATTACTCCGGCGGTTGAAGTGATTTTTACTCCGACTGTGCCGAGGCTTGCCGGGTGCAACTGCATTTCCAGGCTGTTGATTTCCGGTGTCAGCTTAACCTTCATGTAATCCAGAATCTGATTCATGATTTGCCCGGTGTCCGGGGTTTCCATGATGATTGGTTCGAATTTTGCTTCGACGGAATTAATCCGGTTTTGGAGCAGGTTGTTAAGAATTGCTTCATGGCCTTCAGTATTCCGCTCACTATTTTGGTTCCCGCTTTGCCCGGATTGCTCCTGTGTCTCAACGGTCACGATTGGTTCGGTACTAATCTCGGCAACATCTGTTGTTGCTTTAAGATTTCCGTTTTCGTCAGCCTTCGCAGTCACTTCGGTGATAACGCCGTCTTTTTCAATTACGATGGTAACTTTTTGTTCCGGCTCATTTAGTTGCTGCTCTGCTAATTCATTAACTTGATTGACTGATTCGGTCAATTTGTCCGGGGCAACCTCGCCTTTTTCCATTGTTTGCAGTTTATTAATCAGCAATTTCATTTCTTCCGGGGTCAGGTCAGTGGTTTCCAGCAGTTCATCGATGATGGGCTGTACTTCGCTCGTTAAGCCGGTGAAGTTTTCGTAAAGCACTTCGTCGGTCATCAGGGTCAGTAAGTCAGTTCCCTCAAGGGCTACGGCCGCCTCACTTAGAATTGCCGGGTCAAGTAATGATTCCGGAATCAAACCTAAGGTTGCTAAGACTTCAATTACTTCTTCCGGCGTGATGTCAAACTTGGCGGCGATGATGTTTAATATTTCATCGGCTGCTTTGGTTGCTTCGGCCATTTCTTCGGTCTTTTCAGTGATTTGGTCATTTACCGGTTTAGATTCTTGCAAACTCTCTGTCTTTGTCTGATTAGATTCTTTCAGCTCTTTTGGTGCTTCTGCTTTTTCAGCTTCGGTTTCACTTGATTTTGTCAAATTATTTTTTGGTCTTTCAGCCTGGGCAGGATTTGTTACAAAAGCTGAAGCTTTATTCAGATTTTCGCGGTTAGGCATCTTCTGATTTTCACTCGTCCGGCTTGCGGCCCTTATCATAATCTCACCAAAATCAGTGGGTTTTTCTTGCTGTCCGACGTAGTTCACAAGTGAACTAACGTCTAAGTGCGGTTTGTTTGCACTTTTTACAAGCATACTTGTCATTGATTTCCCTCCTATCTTCAGTTTTCAAGGTTCAACAGTGTCGCTCGGCAGCGGCACCTTATGAGAATTATTATGTAATTCTCTTTTGAAATGGTATACTCTATTGCTTCTTTTTTACAAACAAGAAGCCATAGGTTTTTACCTATGACTTTATATCGGCTTAAATGTGGGAATACATTAGGGGGTAAAATACTTATATTTGGATTCTCTGTACTTCGGCCGTTAACGCGGTTCCATTATTTTGGTAAGCTGCGCGGCAACATCGGCATCCATTTGTCCGAGAATAGCGCCGCGGTTTGCGGCATTCATCGCATTTAATATCCGCGCGGCAAGATCAAGGTTGTCGGTCATCGCTTCAAAAATTGCGGCGGCATCCCGCGGCCTCATTTCCGAATACGCACGGGCAAAATCTCTTATTTCACCACTTTCTTCAAGTTCAACGACCACCTGTTTGTACAAACGCTCGGCGGCTGACGGGTCAATCGATTCAAAAAATTTCCGGTACCCTTCCGGCCCGGGGCCTTTATCGCTATAAATTACTTCGTCATAAAACTCATCAAGGATTCGTTGAAATTCGACTTGACGGTCTTCAAATGATTTAAGGCGTTCGACTTGGGCACGTAATTCAGCTATTTCATTGGTGGAATTGGTGACATTAGCCAGTGAGCGGTCAAGGTCATGTTCCAATTGGCGGATATATTCCACCGCTTCCCGGATATCGGTAAACCCTTGATAAGCTTCGGGTTCATTAGGGTTAAACGGCTGCATTGTGCCGGTCGGTAATATTCTGTTAATAACGGGGATATCTTTCAAAATCGGCTGAAGGATGCCAGAACCAAAACCGCCGACGTCCAATTTGACTAATAAGGCAAGAATTGCAAGCCAAATCAAAACAATAACGAGGGTAACGACAAATACGGAAGCGCCTTTCGGGTCATTTTCGCTTTCAAGTTGTCTTTCTTGGCGTACAAGGTCTTTTGCGCGGGATTTGACTTCTTTCTTTTGGGCCTTGCGCTCTTTTTTTAGTTGCTTTTTTTCCTCAGCGAGGCGGCTTTTCTCGGCAGCTTCATCTATTCCGGGGGGGAGGCCTTCGGGCATGGTTCTACTCCTTGTTTTTAACAGTATGCTTATAACTTACAAGTTCGTCAACTTCGCGGGCTTCGCGGGCATTCTCTTCCCTGATAAACTCTTCATGGGCTTTTTCGCGAAGGCGTTCGTAAGTTTTTCGTTCTTTTATTGCCTCGTTTAATTTAAGGCGGGCAAGTTCAAGGTTGGCTTCGGCTTTTTTTACTTCCAGTCTCTGGAGGTCGATATAACCGTCAATCGTGACGATGGCGGTTTTGTTATCAATGATATCCTGGACGTTCAATTTGGCATCACGGAGGCGGCGGCCTTCTTCTTCATAATCAGCTTTGCGCTCAAGAAGGGCTGTTAAGCGGGCTTCCTCTTCGTCCAGCAAAATTCTGGCCTGGGCAAATTCCATTTTTGCCTGCTCTTCGAGCTTTTCTTTAATATTTAAGATGTTTTGCAAACTAAAGATAAATTTCGCCATATTTAAGGATTTACTCCGTACTCCGTAAGGAAGATAATAAACTCTCTCCGTTGCTACGACCTAATTCTTATCCCTATACATTTTATCTCTGAAAGAAGGCGGTCTAAGGCAACTTCGAGATGTTTTTATCTTCCTTACTCATATCAACCTTAATTATTCCGCGAATAAAGCCGTCATCATTTCAAGGGTTTCTTCAAAGGTATATTTAGTATCAACTTCCTGCATTAGAAATTCGTTAACCGCATCAATTTTTTCAATCGCATAATCAATGTTTTTGTTGCTGCCGGGACGGTAGGCACCGATATTAATCAGGTCTTCGGATTCACCGTAAGTGGCAAGGACATTTTTCAATTTTCCGGCTAATTTTTTGTGTTCACGGTCGGTAATCTGTGCCATACAACGGGAAATACTTTGTAAAACATCAACGGCAGGGTAATGGTTACGATGCGCAAGGCGGCGGCTTAGCATAATATGGCCGTCCAAAATGCTGCGGGCGGTATCGGTAATCGGTTCATTAAAATCGTCAGCATCAACCAAAACAGCATAAAGCCCGGTAATCGAACCTTTTTCCGCACAGCCGGCCCGTTCAAGAAGTTTGGGCATTTCGGCATAAACGCTGGGCGGATAACCGCGGGATACCGGCGGTTCACCACCGGCAAGGCCGATTTCACGCTGCGCCATCGAAAAACGGGTCAGATTGTCCATCATAAAAAGGACGTCTTTACCTTGGTCACGGAAATATTCAGCAATTGCGGTCGCGGTTTTTGCGGCTTTATTTCGTTCAAGGGCCGGTTTGTCGCTTGTTGCAACGATAACAACCGAGCGGGCCATACCTTCCGGGCCCAAGTCACGCTCGATAAATTCCCGGACTTCACGGCCGCGCTCGCCAATAAGGGCAAGGACATTGATGTCAGCTTTGGTATTGCGGGCAAACATGCCCATCAGGGTTGATTTTCCTACCCCGGAACCGGCAAAAATACCAATCCGCTGGCCTTTGCCAACGGTTAAAAGCCCATCAACTGCTTTGACGCCAAGGGTCAGGACATCGGAGATGATTTCCCGGCTCATCGGGTCGGGTGGTGTGGCTTCAACAGAATATCTTTCGCCCGCTAATGAACTTCCGTCAATCGGGCGGCCAAGCCCGTCAAGAGTTTTGCCAAGCAGGTCGTCATTGACCACTATGGTCAATGCTTTTCCAGTATTTTCAACAATACTTCCCTCACCGACACCTTCCATATTTTCATAAGGCATCAGGATGTTTTTTCCTTCACGGAAGCCGACGACTTCGGCAAGGACGGGGACGGCATTTTCTATCTGCGGAAATATTTCACATATATCGCCGATTTTTGCATCGGGCCCGGCGGATTCAATTGTAAGGCCGACGATGTTGACAACGCGGCCTTTTAAGCGGTGGTAGTATTGGTCGACTACGGTTTGGTATTTGGTGAAATTGATGGTTTCTCGCAGCATTTATAAATCCTATTCCGCGTGTGACCTTTCTGTACTTCGGCCACAGACACGCCGCGCTCGTTTTATCGCGCTCCGCTCCGAGAAAAACGTTACGTTACATAAGCCGATAAAATAAATCGTCTAAGTAACGACGTTTTTCAAGGGTCTGTTTGCGAAGTCAAAATGTCACTCATGGTTTACCTCTCATATGATAGCAGGCGTATTTTTTCGTTCAGGCCGGCTAACTGGGTATCAAAACCGGCATCAAAAACGCCGCCGCCGGTTTCAATCAGACAGTCCCCTGCTGCCAGTGTCCGATCTTTGATGATTTCGATATGAGCTTGGCCAACAGCGGCTTCGCTTCTCAATTTGTCACGGTTTTGGTCAAGATAGGGATAATCTTCCGGTGAAACGCGAATAATAAAGTTTTTATTTTCGCCGCTTTCGCGCATTGCATTGGCGGCAAGGTGGATTACTATCCGAGATAAATCTTTTAGTTCGGCTTTGAATACCTGCTCATAAATATCGGTTATCATCTCAATAAAGCGGGGTTCCAGTTCATTTACCAAATGTTCGTATTCCTGATGAAGCCTGATTCTTTCTTCATGAACCTCTGCTTTTATAGTTGTGATTTCATCCATTGCTTTGGCAATTCCTTCAAGATAACCTTCCTCATGACCTGCTTCGGCGGCCATCCGTTTGGCAAAGTCAGCTTCGGCTTGAGCTGAAACAAGAATATTTTCTGCTTCCATCCGGGCGGCCGACAATCTTTCTTCAGCTTGGCTTAGCAACTCATGGGATAAATCTTCCATATTTCCGTCATCAGCAAAAACCTCGTCCGCTACCTCACCATTATCAGCCGTTCCGGCTTTAATAACGGTATCACCTTCGCCAAAAAGCCCTTCAACTTGTTCGGGGTTCAGGCCGGTAAATGACATTTCATCATTTTCATCACCGGCATCATAACCGTCAAGGTCACGATTGGGCTGGCCCCAAACTTCCATTTTTTCATTAAGGCGCTCGTCGGAGTTAATAACCCGGACATCTTCCTGGTTAACAATAACTGAACCGGCACGAAACAAGGCGCTCTTTTTATTAAACAATGATTTCATCACCTCCACCCCTGGAGATAACAATTTCGGCAGAATCTTCGAGTTTTCTGATGATATTGACAATCTTCTGCTGGGCTTCTTCGACGTCCTTCA
>Ga0131853_10002456_pt1 | contig 33082 bp, 27 predicted proteins | sample TergutLab28metaG_FD_92764 | JGI IMG/M metagenome (GOLD analysis project Ga0131853, IMG submission 92764) | Labiotermes labralis P1 segment gut microbial communities from Petit-Saut dam, French Guiana - Lab288 P1 (version 2) (version 2) | ecosystem: Host-associated > Arthropoda: Insects >... | reverse complement strand
TCGCCAAGGTCCGCTACGACCGGCGCAGCCTGAGCAAGGTCACCGGCGATCGGAAGCTGATGGTGAGCTCGCTGGCCCTGAACTGGATCGTAGGCCCGTTCGGAATGTTCGTTCTGGCTTGGCTTTTCCTCCCGGACCTGCCCGCCTACCGCGACGGGCTGATCATCGTGGGACTGGCCCGCTGCATCGCCATGGTCATCATCTGGAACGACCTGGCCTGCGGCGACCGCGAGGCCGCCGCCGTCCTGGTCGCCCTCAACTCCGTCTTCCAGGTGATCGCGTTCGCGCTGCTGGGCTGGCTCTACCTCGACCTGCTTCCCGGGTGGCTCGGCCTGGGCCACGGGCAGCAGCTGCGCATCTCCCCCGGCACCATCGCCCTGAACGTCCTGATCTACCTCGGCATCCCCCTCGTCGCCGGGTTCACCACCCGGCGCGCGGGCGAGAAACGGCTCGGCCGTGACCGGTACGAGAACCGGTTCCTGCCCCGCCTCGGCCCGTGGGCGCTGTACGGGCTGCTGTTCACGATCGTCATCCTGTTCGCCCTGCAAGGCAGGACGATCACCTCCCGCCCCGGCGACGTCGCCCGCATAGCGCTGCCCCTGCTCGCCTACTTCGCGATCATGTGGTTCGGCGGCTTCGCCCTCGGCAAGGGCATCGGCCTGCCCTACCCCCGTACCGCGACGCTGGCGTTCACCGCGGCGGGCAACAACTTCGAGCTCGCCATCGCGGTCGCGATCGCCACCTTCGGCGTCACCAGCGGCCAGGCCCTGTCCGGCGTCGTCGGTCCCCTCATTGAGGTACCGGTGCTGGTCGCGCTGGTCTACGTCTCCCTGGCCTGGCGCCGCAGATTCGCCACCGCCCTGTCCCGCACGTAACCCGGACGCGGGGCGCGGCCAAGCCGAAGTTCCGGAGACCGACGTCGTTTCGACCGGTGCCGGGACTGGGGACAGGGCCAGTGTGATCTTCGCCCGGGGGCGGGCGGAGCGCACGCGATCAACGGCGGGCCGGGGGATGCCATGCACGGATTGTCGACGACGGTGCGCGACCTCGCGGCGGGCACTCCGGACAGCCGCGAGCGCAGCGCCGACATGTGGCGCGCGGCGGCCATCTGCCTGGTGGTGCTCGGGCACTGGTTCGTCGTCGCCGTGACCTACGCCGGCGGCCGGCTGTCCGGCTACAACGCCCTGGACGTCCTGGACTGGCTCGACCCGGTCACCTGGCTGTTCCAGGTCATGCCGGTGTTCTTCCTCGTCGGCGGGTACGCCAGCTGCGCCTCGCTGGCGTCGCACCGCGCGTCCGGCGGCGACGGGACCGGCTGGATTCTCCGGCGGACCGACCGGCTGCTGCGGCCGACCACCGCCCTGTTCGTGGTGCTGCCGGCCGTGACACTGGCCGCGACAGCGGCGGGCGTGGACCGGGAACTGCTCGGAACCGCGATCTGGCTCGCGTCCATTCCGCTGTGGTTCCTGGCGGCCTATCTCGTCATGGTGGCGCTCACGCCGGGGCTGCACTGGCTGCACCGCCGGGCCGGGCTGGCCGTGCCCGTGACGCTGGCGGCCCTCGTCGGCGTCACCGACCTGCTGCGGATGGGCCTGCACGTCCCGGTCGTGGGCCAGAGCAGCTACCTGTTCGCCTGGCTCGCGGTCTACCAGCTCGGCTTCTGCTGGCGGGACGGGCTGCTGCGCATGAGCCGCGGGCGGGCGCTCGCGCTCGCCGCCGCCGGCCTGGCCGCCCTGATCGGGCTCACCGTGCCGGGCCCGTACAACCTCGCCATGGTCGGCTACAACACGACTCCCCCGACCCTGGCGCTGATGGCGCTCGCCGTCACGCAGACCGGGATCGTCCTGGCGCTGCAGCCCTCCGCCAACCGGTGGCTGCGCCGGACCCGTCCGTGGAGCGCGGTCATCGCGGCCAACTCCGTCATTCTCACCGTGTTCCTCTGGCACATGACGGCGGCGGCGATCGCCGCCGTGGCTCTGTTCCCGGCGGGCCTCATGGCACAGCCCGCGATCGATTCCGGGCAGTGGCTGGCCTGGCGGATCCCCTGGCTGGCGGCCTGCGCGGTCGTTCTCGCCATCCTGGTCGTCGTCTTCGCCCGGATCGAGCTGCGCCGGGCGGCGCCGCGTCCCCCCGGGCCCGGGCCGGCGCGGGACACCGCGACCGTGCTCGGGCTGGCCGCCGTGATGGCCGGGCTGCTCCTGGTCGCCATGTCCGGTCCCGGCTACGACGGCCCTCTCGGCCTTCCGTGGGACGGGGTGGTCGCGTACCTGTGCGGTGCCGCCGTGCTGCGCGTGACCCGGAGCCCGCGGCCGGCGCGGGATCGGTCAGCGACGGCGGGGGGCGGTGCAGTCGTTTGAGTAGAACGAGTGGCCCTGCAGCCCCGGTCCGGTGATCTGCGGCTTGGAGCCGTCGTAGGCGGTGTCGAACCACTGCGTGAAGAACTGCGACAGGCGCGTCCGGCAGGCCGCGCTCTGATCGGGCAGTTGCGCGGCGAATGCCGCCTCGGCCTGAGGCTCGGTGATCGAGGAGCCCGCGTACCGCTGCTGCATCGCCGTCAGCGCGGCGTCGAACCGTGGCGGCCCGAGGATCTGGCGGAGCGCGATGAGCGCGGCCTGCGGCCGTTCGTAGACGGCGTTGTAGTCGAGATAGGCGGCGGGTGAGCGCTTGGAGGGCGCGATCTGCCAGAAGCCTGGTCCGAGGTCATACAGCGAGTTGAACTGGTGCACGAGGTAGCCGAGGAACGCGGCGCGACCGGCCGTTGTGTTCGGCCCGCCGGCGGTCTGGGCAGCTCGGTTCGCCTCGTGCAGTTGGGCCGTCAGCGTCGCCATGCCCTCCTTGAGGAAGGTCATGTCGAGGTTGGCGTCGCTGACGTTGTCACCCCACCACTGGTGGAAGTTCTCGTGGACCACTGCCTCCCCGAACACGAGCCCGAGCCCGTTTCCGGGCAGGACGATCATCGACTCCATCTCCTCCTCGCCGCTCCGGGTGCTCGGGCTCCCGGCCACGATTCCATCCGACGTGAAGGGAAAAGGTCCGGTGATCCGCTGCTGGGAACGGGTGACGCCGACCTGCTGGGCCATCGCCGCAACGTTCTGGGCACGGATGCGCGCCGGGGTGCTGCGAGCCTGGAACGCGTAGTAGCGCCTGCCGTCGACGATGCGCACCCTCGTCGTGTAGTCCCCGACGATCGTCAGCGCCAGGTAGCTGGCGATCGGCATCGGCGCATGCCACAGCGTGGTTGCCGATCCGTGCGGGAACTGCGCGTCGGGTGCGTTGTCGGTGATGCTAACGCGCTGGCCGTTGGCGATCGCGGTCTTGCCGCGCTCGGTGGTGATCGAGAAGTCGTAGCTCGGCTTGGCGGTGGGGTAGTCGTTGAGCGGCATCCAGTCCTCGGTGCCGACCGGCTCGGTCTCCATCCAGTTGCCGTCGGATTCACGCATCCAGCCCTCCCGGGAGCCGTCGGCGTCGTAGTGCACTCCGGGGGTGCCGGTGTAGGCGACGGTGATCGTGAACCTGCGGCCACCGGGGATCGGCGTTCGCGGGGTGATGACGAGCTTGTCGGCCGGGCACTGGGTGCCGTTGCGTGACTCCTCGTAGGCGCTGAGCTGCTGGTGCAGCCTGTAGTTGGGTGCTGCGGGCAGAGGCGCCCGGGTCAGTTCCGGCGAGCATGCGGGTGGCAGCGGGTTGTGGTGCGGCCCGCCGACGGGGTCGTGCTGGGAGGTCTCGTGGGCGCGGGGATCGGGGTCGTCTGGTCCGCGCGGATCGCCCGGATACGTCGGCTGGGCGAAACGATACGACGCCGGCGCTCCGTCGATGCTCACCGCCTGCACCCGCATGTCCGGACCGTCCTTCGGGTGTCCGGGCACGAAGCGCTCGAAGTCCAGGCTCAGGCTCGACAGGCACTGGGTCGCGCGGTCGGTGAGATCGACATGGTTGCCGGGCAGGAAGCGGTTGGTGTTCGCGTCGTACACCGTGTGGGTGGCGGTATGCACGCTCGTGTAGCCACCGTTTCCGACCTCGGGGTACAGCACGGCGCCCCGCGTCGAGAGAGTCCGCGCGCCCGAACACCCGGCGCTGTCCGGGCCCGGGGAGCTCGATCCGTCGCACCCGGCGGCCGCGACCGACGCCACCAGCACGATCAGCGCGACGGTAGCCCGCCGGGAGGTGAGATTCATCACCGCGACCCTACGCTACGAACGGTTCGCCGGCAGGATCCGTTGCGGACTATTTCATCCCTGGCCCGTCTACGGTACGGAGGTACTGTGCAGCAGATTCTCGCCCTCACTCGCTGCGCCGTCATCACGCGGCACTGGTTCGAGATCGACCTCGACGACGCGTCCATGGAGCACGGCGCCCGGATCGAACTGCGGGAGCTGGTGCCGCAGCCGCACCGCGGCAGCGAGTCAGCGGCCCAGGTCGTCACGGCGGACCGCCCGCTGTGGCGGGCCGACCTGTTCGACCGCCTCAGCGACCGGCCCGGCAGCTACGGCGTCGCCCACTTCCACCCCGGGTTCTCCGGCAGCGAGCCGTCCTCGAGAGCCTGGGACCCGGCGCTCACGGCCAGCCCCTGGGAATGGCTGCACGACCAGGTGGCCAGCGCCGGCTCCGCCTCCGGCCACGGAGCGTGGCCGCTGGCCCCGGAAGACGCTGACGAGCTCAGCGGCCTGGCCGACACGGTGGTGGCGATGGCCAGGCAGTACGCGCCCGAAGGCTGCGGCTCGGCGGCCGAGTGCTTCCGGCTGACCCGCGACGTGCGGGAGTCGGTCCAGCTCATGATGGACTACCTGCGCCGGCCGGACCTCCTGGACGAAGACTGGACCGCCCCCTGGCGGCAGGCCGCATAGAACCGGCCGGGACCGATGAAGTCCCTCCCGGCACCGGGGCTGACCAGCCGGCCCGGGCGCCGCCGGACCGCACCGGAGCGGAGTCACGGCGGGGACGAATGGTTGGATGTTGATCATGCTGGACGAAGAGGGCTCGTGAGGATCCGTTCGGTCGAGAGCACCGACCTGTTCGCCGGGACGGTTCATCAGCCGCGGCAGGTGATCCGGGTCCGGCTGGAGGACGTCCCGTACGCGCGGGTGACGGTGCGGGTGGACGGGCCGGGCGTGACGACGCCGGAGCCGGTGCTGCTCAGCGCGGGCGGGCAGGAGGAGCTTCTCGCGGACGTCGGGGTGCTGATCGCGGCGCCCGCCCCGGAGGGCAGCGTCCACCGGGCGACCGTGACGGCCGAGGCCGCGACGGGCGCGGGCGGCCCGCTGGAAGCCGTCCGCGGGGACCGGCCCCGGGCGCAGAGGGTCACCGTCGATACCACGGTCACGGCGGCCTCGACCGGCTGGACGATGTGGATGGTCTCCCACTTCCACTATGACCCGGTGTGGTGGAACACCCAGGGCGGATTCACCGAGGCCTACTACGACATCCCGGCCGCCGAGGCGAAACGGCCGAAGACCACCGTGGCGTCGGCGTTCGACCTGGTCCGCGCCCACCTGGACGCGGCGCGGCTGGACCCGGACTACAAGTTCGTCCTGGCCGAGGTGGACTACCTGAAGCCGCACTGGGATTCCTGCCCCGAGGACCGGGACACCCTCCGGCGGTTCCTCGCCGAAGGCCGGGTCGAGATCGTCGGCGGCACCTACAACGAGCCGAACACGAACCTCACGCATCCCGAGACGGCCGTCCGGAGCCTGATCTACGGGACGGGCTTCCAGCGGGGCGTACTGGGCGCGGACGTGCGGACCGCATGGCAGCTGGACGTGTTCGGCCACGACCCGTCGTTCCCCGGCCTGTGCGCGGACGCGGGCCTGGACTCGAGCGCCTGGGCGCGGGGCCCGTTCCACATGTGGGGCCCGAAACGGCACGTCGGCTCCAACGAGCGGATGCAGTTCCCGTCGGAGTTCGAGTGGATCAGCCCGAACGGATCGGGGCTCCTCACCTCGTACATGGCCAGCCACTACATCGCGGGATGGGCGATGGACGAGCAGGCGACCACCCTGGAAGAGGCGGTGATGACCGCCTGCCAGCAGTTCGACGACCTGAAGGGCGTCGCCGCCACTCCGAACGTGCTGCTGCCCGTGGGCGGGGACCACCTGGTGCCGTCCAGGTGGGTGACCGAGGTTCACCGGGAATGGGCACGGCGCTACGCCTGGCCCCGGTTCACCACCGCGGTGCCGCGCGAGTTCTTCGACGCGGTCCGGGCGCATTCCCCGGGCCCGGGGGCCGGGAAGCGGCCGGGAAGGCCCCAGGCCACGGGGTTCAGCCCGCAGACCCGGGACATGAACCCGGTATACACCGGCAAGGACGTCTCCTACATCGACACCAAGCAGGCGCAGCGGGCGGCCGAGACCGCGGTGCTCGACGCGGAGCGCCTGTCGACGCTGGCCTGGCTCACCCGGCCCGGCGGCTTCCGGTATCCGGAGCGGCAGCTGAACAAGGCGTGGCGGCTGCTGGCCTACGGCGCGCACCACGACGCGATCACCGGCGCCGAGTCCGACCAGGTGTACGCCGACCTGCTGGGCGGCTGGCGGGAGGCGTTCGCCCTCGGGGACGACGCTCGCGCGGCGGCCGCCGACGGGCTGGCGGCGCTGGCCGACACCCGGGGCGACGGCACGGCGGTCCTGGTGGTGAACACCCTGTCGGCCGACCGGGGCGGCCTGGTCACGGTGACATGCCGGCCCGGTCCCGGCACGGACCGGATCTCAGTCATCAGCCCGAACGGATCCGTGGTTCCCGCGGCGCTGGAGGCCCGTCGCGATCGTCCGGACGGGACGATCGCGGAGGCGGTCCTGACGTTCCGGGCGGCGGACGTGCCCGCGCTCGGGTTCGGCGTGTACCGCGTCGTGCCCGCCGGCCGCGACGATGATGACGCCGCCGGGGGCTGGGAGCCAGCCGGGGGCCTGACCGCGGGCAACGAGACGTTCGAGGTCGAGGCCGATCCGGAGCGGGGCGGCGCGCTCACCCGGATCACCGACCGCCGGACGGGCCGGGAGGTCCTCCGGCACGGGGGCGCGGGCAACGTGCTCACCGTGCAGGAAGAGTACGCGGAGCACCCGGCGTGGGGCGAGGGGCCGTGGCACCTGCTGCCGAAGGGCCCGGGGGCCGAGCCGGAGCGGGCCGATGTCCGCCGGTACGTCTCCCCCGCCGGCGAGCGGCTGGTGTCGGTGACGGAACTGGGCGGGCTCCGCGTCACGCGGGAGGTCACGCTGTGGGCGGGCGAGGACCTCCTCGACTGCGCCACCCACGTCGACGGGTCGATCGGGACCGACCGCCTGCTGCGGGTCCGGTTCGACGCGGACGTGCCGGGGGCGCGGCCGGTGGCCGAGAGCGGCTTCGCGGTGATCGGGCGGTCGTTCGGCTATCCGGAGTCCGACACGGCGAAAGACCTGTGGACCCTGGAGGCGCCCGCGCACACCTGGGCCGGGCTGTCCGCGCCCGCGGTCATCACCCTGCCGGGCGGGCAGCGGCACGCGATCGGCGTCGCCGAGGTGATCACGGACGCCCCGGAGCGGGCCCGGGGCCTCGTCACGGCGCTGGTGCGCCGGGGCGTCACCTCGACCGTCACCCGGCCGGACGGGGAACGGTACGGCAGCCTCGACGCCGACTCCAACCTGCCCGACGTCCGGATCGTCATCGGGGGCGGCGCTCGCCGGTTCATCCCGGCCGAGCGCCCGCCCGCGCGGCGCTGGGTGCCCGGCGCGGACGTGCGCGGCCCGCGGGACCTGCCGGTTCTCGAAGTCCCGGCCGACGAGGTCGACGGCGTCATCGCGGAACTGGCCGCCACCGGAACGATCGACGGGCGGGGCGGGAGCACCGTCGAGGACGCGGACGACTATTCGGTGGCGCTGCTGAACCGGGGCATCCCCAGCTTCGTGGCCACCGCCGGCGGGTCGATGTACCTGAGCCTGATGCGGGCCTGCGGCGGCTGGCCCAGCGGCGTCTGGATGGACGGCGATCCGGTGACCGCGCCCGACGGGTCCAGCCTGGCGTGGCAGCACTGGTCCCGCACCTTCCGCTACAGCCTCGCGGCCGGGCCCGGCGACTGGCGGGCCCGCGACTTCACCGGAGCGGGCCACCGGTTCAACCACGACCTGCTCGCGCGTGAGGCGGGCCCGCACGCCGGGACGCTCGGGCCGGAGGCGTCGCTGGCCCGGGTCGAGCCCGCGACCGTGATGCTGTCCGCGCTGAAGCCGGCCGGGAACTCCGGCGAGGAGATCGCGCTGCGGGTGCGGGAGACGTCCGGCTCCCCCGTGACGGCGAGGATCGGGCTGCCCGGGACGGTAACGGAGATCCGTTCGGCCGGGATCCTGGAGGACGGCCGGGACCCGCTGGATTCCCCGGGACCCGGGATCACCCTCGCGCTCGGGGCCTGCGAGGTCGCCACGCTGACCGCCCGCGCCGGCGTGCGGGCCCGGGAGGCCGACTGCGGCCTCGAGCCGGTCCAGCCGGTGTTCAGCCGGTACTGGCTGCACAACAAGGGCCCGGCGCCGGCCGGCAGCCCGCCGGCCGCGGTGCACCTGTCGCCCTCGCGGGTGCGGCCGGGCGAGACGGTGCGGCTGACCGTCGCGGCGGGGCCGGCCGGGGCGTCCGGGACGGTCGCGCTGGACGTGCCGGACGGGCTGAAGGCCGGGGCCGGAAACCTGTCGTACGATCTCGGGCCGGACGAGTACGCGGAGTGGACGTTCCCGGTACACGCGGACGACGAGCGGCCCCGGTTCCTGGCCGCCCGGATCACCGAGGATTCCGGCCAGGTCCTCGAGGACGCGGTGACCGTGGGATCTCCGGCCGCGGGGCTCCTGCGCGCCTGGACCGGGCCGGAGGAGATCCGCCTGCCCCCCGGCGGGTCCGGGGAACTGCGGCTGACGATCGCCAGCGGCGCCGCCTCCCAGGCCCGGGGCGAGGCGCAGCTGATCAGTCCCTTCGGCACCTGGGGCCCGGACGGGGTCCGGGCGGAGCCGTGGACGGCCGGGTTCGCCGTCGGCCCCGGTCAGACCGCCCGGACCGCCTTCACGGTGACCGCTCCGCTGACCGCGCGGCCGGGCGCGCACTGGTGGGCGCTGGTGAAGGTCGCCTGGTTCGGCCGGGTGCAGTACACGCGGGCCGTCCCCATCGTCATCCGCTCATAGGTCACAGGGGCTTGTACTCGCCGTTGTCCCAGTCGAGCCGCCACGTGCGGCCGGGGTCGCTGTCGGCGGGGATGCCCTCCGCGCGCAGCGGGCCGGTCATCGGCCGGTACCAGGTGGTCACGGGGATCTCGTCCACGACCCGCACGAACTCCGGCCGCTGCTGCAGCGGGAGCGCGCCCAGCGCGTCGGTGAGGTGGGCGGCTTCCAGTCCGGTCCCGGCGCGCAGGGTCACCGCGTCGACCGCGACCTGGTTCCCGGCCGGGCCGGAAGCGCCGGACGCCGGGGGAACCTCGGGAACCGGGACCCCGTAGGCGACGGTGAGGTCGACGGCGCGCAGGCCGCCGAGCGCGTGCCGGATGGGGCCGGACAGGACGGGCCCGCCGGCGGTGCGGATCACGTCGGCGACGTTGTCGACCCGCCAGTAGTCGCCGTCGCCGTCCTTGCGGAACAGGTCGCCGGTGGGCAGCCAGGCGTCTTCCGGCTCGAACACGCCGCGCAGCGGGACGACGCTGAGCGGCTCGCCGGGGCTGACCCGGGCCAGCAGCATCCCGGGCTCGTCGCTCGCGCACTCGCGGGCCAGGCCGTCGTCGGCGGTCCGGAGCTGGCCGGTGGCGATGTCGCAGGCGGCGATGCGGACTTCCGCGGAGCCGGGCAGGGGCCGGCCCATCGACCCGGGCTTGGCGCCGGTGACGTTGACCAGGATGGCCCCGGCCTCGGTGGAGGCGTAGAACTCCAGGACGCGGGCGGGCCCGAACCGGTCCGCGACCCGGCGCCACAGGCCCCGCGGCAGGCCCGACCCGATGAACAGCCGCAGCGGGTGGTGCAGTTCGGCCGGGTTCAGCGGCGCCTCGGCGATGTCGTGCAGCAGCGTCCACGTGTAGGACGTGACGGTGGCGCCGTAGCGGCGGACCTCGTCCCAGAAGGTCGCGGGGTTGAACTCGGTGGCCATGGCGAGCCGGGCGTCGCCGGCGATCGCGCCGCCAATGCTCATCATCAGGCCCGACGGGTGGTGCAGCGGGGTGACGCTGTAGAGGGTGTCGGCCGCGTGCAGGGCCGCCGACGACGCGGTCCCGTAGGCCGACATCGCCCAGCGGCCGTTGGTGATCTGGGACAGGCGGGTGCCCTCGCCCTCCCCGGTGAACACGATGAACGCCAGGTCGGAGGCGGCGCCCGGGTCGGGCCGGTACCAGCCGGGCAGCCGCACCTCGCCGGGGTTGATCTGCTCCATGTCGATGGTCATGTCCGTGCCCAGGTCGCGGGGTCCTCCCCCGCCGCCGAGGACGAACGTCGGCAGTCCCTTCAGGGCCTCGGCCAGCGGCGCCCGCTCGGGGTCGGCGATCACCTTGCTGACCTTGCCGAGCCTCGCCTCGCGGGCCACGTCGCCGTCGGGCCGCAGCAGCACCGACACGGCGCCGACGCGGCTGATCGCGACCAGCGTGGTGAGGGCGCTGGGCCGGGTGCGCATCAGGACGCCGACGTGCTCGCCGCGGCGGACCCCGATGGAGATCAGGCCGCGGACGACGTTGTCGATCCGCTCGTTGATCGCGCTGGCGCTGTAGGCGCGGTCCTCGAACAGGAAGAAGACGCCGTCGGGGTCGCGGCGGCGCCGCTCGTCGACCAGGGAGCCGATCGAGACCCGGGTCGTGGGCTGGAGCTGGCCCAGGCGGGCCAGCCGCGGCAGTTCGCTGGCCGCCTCCGACAGTTCCCGCACGTTGCGGACCGCCCGGGCGGACTGGCGGAACATCGAGCGGACGATCTCGGAGCCGAGACCGCCCGCGAGTTCGATGCCGTACCCGACCGAGTCGCCGGCCCCGATCGCGCGCGGGCCGGACGGAGCGGGCGCGGCGCCGGCGGGAACGGGCCTGATCCGGTCGGGGAGGTCGCCTCCCTCGTCGCGCCACTTGACCCAGCCCGCCACGCCCGGCCAGGTGACCTCGTTGGCCTTGGACCCGATGACCAGGCCGAAGTGCCCGGCCTTCATCTCGACCTCGTGGACGTCGGCGCGCGGGGCGGCCCGGCGGATCGCGTGGACGCCCGGGGCCGGGGCGATCTCGTCGATGGTGCCGACGAACGACAGGATGGGGCAGGAGATGTCGGCCAGGGTGACGAGCCGGTCCTCGATGAGGAAACCGCCCTCGAGCATCCGGTTGTGGGCGATGAACTGGCGCAGGAAGTCGGCCAGGGCGGGTCCGGGCCAGGCCACCCACCCGTCGACGTCGAGGAACCGGCGCTGCCCCTCGCGGGGCAGCAGCGCGTCACGGTCGTGGAGCCGGCGCAGGAAGTCGACCTGGCCGCGGACCGACTTCACCGGGTCGAGGAGGCGGAAGACCGTCTTGCTCGTCCATGCGGGAAGCGCGATGCGGTCCAGCACGGCCTTGCCGAGGTCGGTTTCGGAGACCAGGCTGGCCAGGGCGGTGGCCAGGTAGTCGGGGACGCCGAGCGGCATGCCGGAGTGCGTGTCGACCGGGCTGCCGAAGGTGATGACCGATGCCAGTCCGGCGCCGCGGCGGTAGGCGGCGGTCTGGTAGCAGAACATGCCGCCCTGGGAGTAGCCGGCCAGGTGGACGTCGCGGCCGGTGGCCTCGCGGACCCGGTCGATGGCGTCGGAGACGGCCAGCACGTGGTCGGTGAGGGTGCGCTCGATGCCGCCCTCTTCCCGTTCCGGCGCGCCGAAGTCCACGACCCACGGGTCGGTGCCGCAGTCGCGCAGGGTCCGGACGGCGCTGGAGGACATGGACACGTCGTAGATCGAGGTGGCCAGCATCAGGGGCGGGACCAGGAGGACGGGCGGTCCCGCGGGGCTCTCGCCCTGCCCGTCCTGCCCTTCCGGGAAATAATGACGCAGCCGGTACACCCGCTGTTCGGCGGTCACCTCGTAGGGGGACTGCTGGTCTCCCGTCGACAGGCCGCCGTACCGCATGACCTCGAGGGCGTTCAGCCCGGCCGAGCCGAACCGGGCGGCCGAGCGCGCTATTGCCTTGGGAATCCCATCCACCTGAATATCTTGGCCGACATTTCTGCCAAGTGCCAACATGTCTGGCGACCAGAGACGGTAATCACATCCGCAAAAACTATGATTCCGAACGTATAATCCTTTTTATTCGCTTCCCCGGTCGCCCGCATTCACCATTCGCCCGCTTGCGGGATCATCCGGCGGAGGCCCGCGCGGGTTCCGACGCCTCGACCGCGTCGCGGTAGAGCCGGACGACCGCGCCCGCCGTGAGGATGCCGGCGACGCGGCGCTGCCCGTCGGTGACCGTCACCCACTGCCCGCCCGCGCCGTTCAGGGCGTCGATCGCCTCGTGCAGGTCCGCGTCGGCGGAGACGGTCTGCGCGGACAGGTCCGCGCAGTCCCCCGCCGTCGCCTCCGCGTCGGAGTCCAGCGCCGCCGTCAGCCGGTCCCGGTCGGCCGTCCCGAGGTAGGTCCCGTCCGGGTCGACGACGGGCGCGCCCAGGAGCCGGGCGCCGCCCAGGGCGGCGAGCGCCTCGCGCGCCGGGTCCCCGGCCTTGAGCAGCACCCGCGGCGGCACCGCGGCCGCGGCGACCTCGAGCACGGGCAGCAGGGTCAGGCCGGACTCGAGCTGGCTGGCCGCCGAGTCGGCCCGCGTGCCGAGCTGGGAGCGGTAGATGCTGTCGTCGAACCGGCGGACGATGAGGGTGGCGAGGGCGACGGCGACCATGGCCGGGGCGATGATCTCGATGTTCCCGGTCATCTCGGCCACCATGAGGATGTTGGCCAGCGGCGCGCGGGCGATCCCGCCGAACAGCGCCATCATCCCGATGGCCACGAACGGCGCGGGGTCGTGCCCGACGTCGGGCGCGACCGGCTCCAGCAGCCGCCACACGGCCAGGCCGGTGAACGCCCCGATCACCATTCCGGGGCCGAACACGCCGCCGGAGCCTCCGGTGCCGATCGACAGCGACGTCGCGAGGATCCGCGCGAACGGCAGCAGCAGGATGATGATCAGCGGCATGTGGGCCAGCTGGTTCAGGAGGCCTTCCTGGATCCAGCCGTACCCGGTGCTGAGGACCTGCGGCAGGCCGAGCGCGAGCAGGCCCACGCCGAGGGCGCCGACGGCCGGGTGCAGTTTCCGGCTGAACGGGAGGCGCTTGCTCAGGCCGGTGACGCCGTAGAACGACTTGGAATACAGCAGCCCCAGGAAGCCGGCGACGACGCCCAGAACCGCGAACCACGCCAGCTGCAGCGGGTGGGTGAAGTGGAAGGACGGCATCGCGAACAGCGGCCGGAACCCGAAGACGGAGCCGAACACGCCCCACGCCACCACCGAGGAGAACAGGCCGGGCAGCAGCGCCTCGGCCTCGAAGTCGTCGCGGTAGACGATGTCGGCGGCCAGGACCGCGCCGCCGAGCGGCGCGCCGAAGATCGCCCCGATGCCGGACCCGACGCCGACCGAGACGGCGATCCGCCCGTCTTCCCGGGACAGGTCGAGGACCCGGGCCAGCAGCGACCCGAACCCGGCGCTGATCTGCGCCGTCGGCCCCTCCCGGCCGCCGGACCCGCCGGACCCGATCGTCAGCGCCGAGGCGACGATCTTGATGATGACGACCCGGACCCGGATCATGCGGGGGTTCTTGTGGACCGCGTCGATGGCGGCGTCGGTGCCGTGTCCCTCGGCCTCGGGAGCCCAGGTGAAGACGATGAAGCCCGCGAGCAGGGCGCCGAGGACCGCGACCAGGGGAATCGCCCAGGGGCGGGCGAACCCGGAGTCGCCGGCGCCGCCGCCCTCCCCCGCCGGGGCCGGGGCGTGATACCCGGCGAGGTAGCCGAGGAAGAAGTGGGTGGCCAGCGTCAGCGCCTCGTAGAAGACGATCGCGCCGGCGCCCGCGATGACGCCGATCACGCCGCCCAGCACCAGCCATTTCGGCAGGTACGGAAGGCTTTTCACCCATGCTCCGGCGCGCCCGGACAGGCGCCGCGTGCTGTCGGAATCCTTGCTCATACTCCCGGCCACTCGCTATCGGGGACTTCTCCGGTCGCCTCGGCGAACGCCCGGAGCCCGGCCGCCGCCTCCCGCCGCCGCGCGGGGGGCAGCCCGGCCAGGATCTCGGCGATGTAGACCCGCCGCTGCCGGGTGGCCTCGTCGACGATGTCCCGTCCGGCCGGGGTGAGGGAGATCCGCACCACGCGCCGGTCGTCTTCCTCCCGGTGCCGGCCGACAAGCTCCCGGCGGGCCAGGCGGTCGCACATCCGGCCGGCCGTCGGCGGGGTGACGCCGAGGCACGCGGCCAGGTCGGCCAGCTTCTGCGGGCCGCGCGAGGCGAGCACCACCAGGGTCCGGTACTGGGCCAGGGTGATGTCCTCGGCCAGCCCGCTCAGGGACCGCACGGCGACCGCGATCATGGCCCGGGATCCGGTCAGGACCGCGTCGACGAGGTCGGCGTCCGCGCTCTCCGGAGATTCTTGCATAGTGCAATCAATGCTATAGGCAATTAATACCCGGCGGAACATCACGCCGAACGGATAGCGGCTACCGTCCCGGGTAAAGGTGACTGCGTATAGTGACGACCAGCGGACATCGGGAGGGATCACCGGAGATGCCTGAGCGCGTGATCGAGGAAATGGACTCCGAGGAGTGCCTGCGGCTGGTCTCCCCCGGCGGGGTCGGCCGCATCGCCTACGGCACCGGAGGCGGGCTGGCCATCCGGCCGGTGAACTACCGGATCATCGACGGGTCGGTCGTGTTCCGCACCGCCGAGCACGGCGCCCTGGACCAGGACCTGCGCACCGGCATCGAGGGCGCCGAGTACCGGGTGGCGTTCGAGATCGATGACCTGGACCCGGAGCGGCAGCAGGGCTGGAGCGTACTCATGCAGGGCCCGGCCCATCACCTCACCGGGGCCGAGCGCGACGCCTACCGCGACGCGGGCCTGGTGACCTGGGCCGGGGGCGAGCGGGAGATGTACGTGCGGATCACCCCGTCGCGCATCACCGGCAGGCGCGTCCGGCAGGCCTGAACCCGGAAATACTCCGCCCCGGAGGGGCGCGGAACGCATGTTCTTCACCCCTCATTTAAATGCCGTCTCACGGGCCGCCGGATTGCTTATGCTGCACCGCGCAGGCGGGGTTTACCCGCTACCCGACGGCAAAGGAGAACGATGCACGCCGAAAACGGCATTCCGGCCGACCAGCTCACGGCGGACTGGCGCAAGAGCAGCACCAGCAACCCGTCCGGAAGCTGCGTTGAGGTCGCCGCGCTGCCGGACGGAACAGTCGCCGTCCGTAACTCCCGGCATCCCGCGGGGCCCGCGCTGATCTACACGCGGGCCGAGGTCTCGGCATTTCTGACAGGGGCGAAGAAAGGCGAGTTCGACGACCTGAGCGTGATGACGAGGTAGGGTCGTCTCATACGAGGATGAAAGCACCTCGAATTACCCGTCAGTAGCAGCCTAGGGCGCTCACGGCACGGCGCCCGCAAGGGCCGGAGCAACCCGATGAGCATCATCCGCCAGCCGTCCCGACGCACCACTCCGACTGAGAACGCGCCCGTCACCCGGGGGCCGACGATGGCACGCGTCATGCTCGGGACCAGGCTGCAGCGGCTGCGGACGGACTCGGGGGTCAGCACCAGCATCGCGGGGACCACGATCCGGGCGTCCCGGTCCAAGATCAGCCGGATGGAGAACGGCCGGGTAGGGATCAAGGTCCGGGACGTCACCGACCTGCTCGACCTGTACGGGGTCACCGACGAGACCGAGCGGTCCACGATGCTGGCGCTGGCCCGGCAGTCCGGCTCCCCCGGCTGGTGGGCCGGCTACGACGACGTGATGGTCGACTGGCTGCAGGACTATATCGGCCTGGAGGCCGCCGCCTCCAGCATCCGCGGCTTCGAGCTTCAGTTCGTGCACGGCCTGTTCCAGACCGAGGAGTACGCCCGGGAAGTCACGCTGCTGGGCTATTCCGGCGCGCCCGAGGACGAGATCGACCGCCGGGTCGACCTGCGGATACGGCGCCAGCGGCTGCTCGACGGGCCCAGCCCGCCGCACGTATGGCTGATCATCGACGAGGGAGCCCTGCGCCGCCCGGTGGGCGGCGGGGCCGTCATGCGCGGCCAGCTCAAGCAGCTCGCCGAGCGCGCCGACCAGCCCGGGGTCGCCGTGCAGGTCGTCCCGTTCGCCTGGGGTGCCCACGCCGCCGCGGGCGGGGCGTTCACCCTGCTGCGCTTCGGCGAGAACGAGGTCCCCGACATCGTCTACCTGGAGCAGCTCACCAGCGCCCTGTACCTGGACAAGACCGAGGACGTGGAACGCTACTCCGAGGCGATGGCCAACCTCACCATCGCCGCCCTCACCCCCGCCGACACCCGGGACTTCATCGGGCGCATGATCCGCGAAGCCTGAACCGCGTCCCGCCGGGCATCGCGGTGTTCGGAGTAGTTCAAAGCGTGAACAGCCGGACCTGGCGGCGTTAAGTTATAACAATGGCCGACGACTGGGCAGAAGACGCCACACGCCGGGCGAAAGCCTCGCTCATCAACACCGAGGTGGCGCACGCCCCGCGGGTGATCAACTGCCTGTACGGAGGCCAGAGCAACTTCGAGGCCGACCGCCGGGCCGCCCGGGCCCTGGCCACGGCCGCGCCCGGCATCTCGGGGATCTCCCCGGCCGCGCGGTCCTACCGGCGGCGCGTCCTGCGGTTCCTCGTCGAGGAGGCGGGCATCCGGCAGTTCCTCGACATCGGGGCCGGCCTGCCGCTGCGGGGTGCCACCCACGAGGTGACGCAGTCGCTCGCGCCCGAATGCCGGATCGCGTACGTGGACAACGACCCGATGGTCCTGTCCCACGCCCGGGCCCTGATGAAGTCCGCACCCGGCGGCGCCGTCGGCTACGTCGACGCCGGCCTGAGCGACCCCGAGGCGGTCGTGACCGGGGCGGGCGCCACCCTGGACTTCAGCCAGCCGGTCGCGGTCCTGCTCATGTTCACGCTGGCCTACGTCACCGACGCCGGGCAGGCCGCCCACGCGGTCTCGTCCCTGGCGAAGGCCGTTCCGGCCGGCAGTTACGTCGCGATCTACCACCTGGCCAGCGACATGGACGAGGAACTGGACGCGGCGCTGCGCACCTGGAACATAATGCTGCCCAGGCAGCCCCTCGCCCTGCGCTCCGCCGCGGAGGTCGAGGCGCTCACGGCGGGCCTGGAGCCGGTCCCGCCGGGCGTGGTCCCGATCACCGACTGGCGCCCCGACCCCGCCGACCCCCGCCCCGTGCGCCCGGTCCCCGTCCACGGCATCGTCGCCCTCAAACGCTGAGGCCGCTCCCCTCCCCCGTCCGCTGGCGCCCCCGCCTCCGTCGGCGCCCCCGTCGGCGGCTCCGCTGGCGCTGGCGCTTATGTTCGCGATTCCTGTTGCCGGGGCAACGCGAACAGCGAACTTAGCGTGGGAGTGGCTGCGCGGGGGCGGCTAGTCCGTGACCTGGTCGCGGTTGCTGAGGGAGGCCAGGTCGGCGGCGGCGCGGCCGGAGTTCCAGCCCTCCAGGTCGGTGGCCCGGACGGTGCGGCTCTTGACGAGGCTGCCGCCGAACATCTCTTCCAGGGCGTCGTCGACCGCCTCTTCGCGCGCGGCCAGCAGCGGCACCAGGTCCGTCCCCGGGCCCGCCGGGCCGGACTCGCGCCCGGCCGGCTGCTCCCGCGTCGCCTCCTGGACCGCGCTGTCGGCGGCCTCCGACAGCCGCTCGCCGATGCGGTAGGCGTAGGAGATCAGGAACGACTGCCGGAACGCCCGGGTCCGGGACCGCCCGCCAGTGTCCTTCTTCGCGCCGGTGCGCATCATCGCGGTGTTCGCCTGGACCAGCAGCGACGTGAACAGCAGCTCGACCGCGTCCAGGTCGGCGTCGAAGCCGATGACGGTGGCCAGGCCCAGCTCCTTGATCCAGACGGTACGGCAGCGGTTGGCCCGCGCCACCTCGGTGAGCAGCTGGACCTTGGGCGACTCGTACGGGTTGTCGACCGGGAGGCGGCGTCCGCCGGGCTTCTCCTCGTCTCCTTCGGCGGCGGCCAGCAGCGCGTGGTCGATGCTGTACTTCGCCATCAGCTCCTGGGCCCGGCCCGACAGCGCCTCGGCCTCCTCGGAGAACTCGGTCGACTCCGCCTTGGACAGCAGCGCGCGGATCCGGCTCAGCACCCGGTCATCGGCTGGTTTCCCGGCCGTCCGCGGCTTCGGCTGGCCGGCTCTCCGGGCGGTGGCCGGCGTCCCGGGCAGCGGGAGCAGTTTCTCCAGGACGCCGAGGTGCTGGAGCTGATGCAGCGTCTCAATCGCGACGGCGACCGTGCCGAGCATCCCGCCCAGGGGCGTCTTCGCGCCGGCCCGCGCGTGCCACTCGGTCAGGTAATCGGCGTCCCCGGCGTCCGGCACCGCCACGGGCAGCGCCGCGACCTGGGCCGCCCACCGGTCGTCCACGGTGGCCGGGGCGTAGCCGCGCATCTCGCCCGTGATCATGTCCGACAGCACCGACGCGTGCGGCTGCGACAGCTCCCGGTCGATGTGCCGGGCCAGTTCGGCGGGCTGCCAGCCGCCGCGCCAGGCGTTCGTCACGAGCTGGCGCAGCGTTCCGGTCACGCACCGGCTGACCTCGGCCGTCCAGTCCGGCGACTCGGTGTCGGCCAGCCGGGCCAGGCCGGAGTCGCAGGCGGCGCCGTCCCCCCGGCACAGGGCGTCCAGCGTCTCGCTTACCGTCGCGGCGGCCCGTTCCCGCTCCGAGCGCGGCTCGCGGACCGTGCGCCCTCCGGTTCCGGCCTCCGGCCCCGCTTCCTGGGCGGAGCGCCGCCTCAGGCGCTCCCGCTCCTTCTTCAGCCGCCGCTGCCTGGAGCCCTTGGGCATGAACTCGACCCCTTTCACCGCCGGGACCAGTCTGCCAGTCGCCGGCGGCTTCCCGGGCCGCCGGCGAAGATGAACAGCATGGACACCACGGAAACCGGCTTCGCCATCGGCTCCCGGACCTGGCCCGGCGTCTCCAAGCTGGTCGAGGAACTCGGCGAGGTCGCCCAGGTCGCCGGGAAGCTGATCGCCACCGGCGGCCGGCCCGCGCACTGGGACGGCACGGACCTGCGGTCCCGGCTTGAGGACGAACTCTCCGACCTGTCGGCCGCCATCGCGTTCGTCATCGACCAGAACGCCCTGGACTCCGCCCGGATCGCCCGGCGGCGCGACGAGAAGCTCCGCCGCTTCCGCGGCTGGCACCGCGACCAGGGCCGCTGACCTCGCCCCCCTCCGGCCGCTGAAGGGGATTCACCTCACGGATGCAAGGACAGCCCCTTGAAGATCTTGCCGACCGGGTTCTTCGGCCCGCGGACGGCGAGGCCGGCCAGGTTCAGGCTGGCGGCGGGCGACTCCCGGACGACGGCCCGGTTGTCGTCGTCATTGCCGGTGGAGAACATCTCCTCGGTGTAGACGGCCATCGGCATGTCCCGGCCGAGGAGCTTGCCGTGCACGGCCGACAATTGCTCCCCGGTCGCCGCGTATACGACCACCGGCTGTCCCAGCAACGCCAGGTAGGCGTTCCCGTCCCCGTCCTCGTACGGCTTGCCGATCGCCTCGGGCGCGGACGCCGCGACCCCGCTGGCCAGGAAGGCGGTCACGTTCAGCTTCTGCCACGCGGCCAGGTCTTCCCGCACCCCGATGACGATCTTCGTGTCGAAACCCATGGCGAGCAGCTTGGCGGCGATTCCCGCCCGGGTCTTGAACGCAGGAGCGATAATGGTGCCCATGCCAGATTGGGCCCGGTACTGGCGTGCCTCCTCCGTCCCGGTCGAGGCGATGCACGCGCACTTCAGCGAGCACGTCTACCACCGGCACAGCCACGAGACCTACTCCTTCGGCGTGACCGAGGCCGGCGCGCAGGCGTTCCGCTGCCGGCGGGCCCAGCATGTGAGCAATCCCGGCCTCGTCATGGCGTTCAACCCGGACGACCCCCACGACGGCCACGCCGGCAGCGAGGACGGGTTCACCTACCGGATCGTCCATATCTGGCCGGAGTACTTCGCGGATCTCGCCGACAGTCCGCTGCCGCTGTTCCGCGACCCGGTGATCGATGACCCGGACGCGGCGCGCGCCCTGCTGCGCCTGCACGCGGCGCTCACCGGCGGGGCGCCGGAACTGGTCCGGTCCGAGCGGCTCACCGACGCGGCCCGGACCCTGTCACGCGTGTCGTCGTCCGGCCCTCCCGGCCTGCCCGGCACCGGACGGGCCGCGACCCGCGAGATCGCCGCGCGCGTGAGATCGTTCATCCACGACGCCGGCGACGACGTGTCCCTGGATGACCTGGGCGTGGCCGCCGGGTGTACCCGGTACGCGGCGTACCGGGCGTTCAGCACGGTCTACGGGATGCCGCCGAGCGACTACCAGCGCCTGCTCCGCCTCCGCACCGCCCGGCGGCTCCTGGCTTCCGGCCTCTCCCCCGCCGTCGCGGCCGCTGACGCCGGCTTCGCCGACCAGGCCCACCTCACCCGCTGGTTCCGCCGCATCTACGGCATCACCCCGGGCGTGTACCAGGCAGCCTCCTGACGCCGGGGCGGCTCCGGGTGAATACTGGAGATCCTGGTCCGCGAGACACCGAGCGAGGTGCAGGCCATGACAGCGACCCAGACCGATCGCGCGTCCTTGTCGGTGATGCTGATCGTCCCCGACACGCCGGACGCCGTGAGCTGGTACAAGAAGGCCCTCGGTGCCGCCGAGCTGTGGAACCTGGGCAGCGTCGCCGGGCTGGAGTTGCGCGGCGCGCCGTTCATGCTCCACGAGTCCGTCCCCGGCCGGATGACCGAGTCCAGCCCGATCGAGGCGAGCATGACCACGACGCGGATCGAGGTCTTCGTCGACGATCCCGGCGAGCTCATCGACCAGGCGACCCAGGCCGGCGCCACGGACGTTGAGCAGCTCACCGGCCACGACGCGCCGTGGGGAACGCACCAGCAGGGCGGCTTCACCGACCCGTTCGGGCACCGCTGGTCCGTCGGGGACCGGACCCCGCTTCAGCGTCATTCAGCGTAGGCGGTTTCGCGGCGTCGTGGTGAACCACGTCCATCGTCCATTCCACGCCCGTGCCCCGCCGGCCCCTCCCCCTGGACGACGGCGCTACTGGCTGAGCCAGGCCGTCAGCGCCGTGGTGAGGATCTTCGGCTGTTCCAGCGTGGACAGGTGTCCGCAGTCCGGAATCACCAGCAGCCGCGCGGACGGGATCCCGTTCGCGATCTCCTCCGAGCAGTCCAGGGGCGTGACCTCGTCGTCGACCCCGGCCACGACCAGCGTCTGGCAGTCGATCGCGCTCAGGCCGGGGCGGGAGTCGGGGCGATTCATGATCGCGGTCTGCTGGCGGACGAACGCCTCCGGGCCGGTCTCGTCGGCCATCTGCCGGACCGTCCACCGCAGTTCGGGATCGTCGCGCCGCGCGGGCCCCACCCAGCGCGGGTAGAGGATGTCGGTCACCTCTCCGAGCCGGCCGGCTTCGGCCAGCGCCATCTGGTCGCGGCGGCCCGCCGTCTTGTCGGGCGTGTCCGGCCGCGCCGACGTGTCGACCAGGGCGAGCCGCGCCACCCGGTCGGCGGCCTGCCGCATGATCTCCAGGGCCACGTACCCGCCCATCGACAGCCCGGCCAGCGAGAACTTCGGCGGTGCCGCGGCCAGGATCTGGCCCGCGATTTCCTTGACGCTGTCAGCGCCGCGATGGCCGGCCACCGTGACCGGCCCGAACCGCCACAGCGCGGGAAGCTGTTCGGCGTAGAGACGAGGAGAGCACATCAGCCCAGGAATCAGCACAGTCGGCACCTGTTCACCCATGCTCCCAGCATCCCACGTACGGGCCGGGCCCGGTGACGTTCGTCCTGGTGTCGCGGGGCCGGCCACCGGCGGTCAGGGGCGGCGGGGCCAGAGGCCGGACTTGGCCAGGTCGACGGCGTGGGGCAGGGCGACCAGGTCCTCGGCGGGCGGGGCTTCGATACCTTCGCGCTGGATCCAGTGGTCGTAGTACACGCCCTTGGGGATCCAGTACTGGTCGATGCGGATGTTGTCGGTGAGCACCACGTGGCCGGTGGGGCGGCCGTCCAGGGAAGGAACCCAGAAGGCGCGGCCGGGCGAGGCGGACAGCAGGGGCATGACGTCGACCAGTTCGCCCCACTCGACGTGCTCCCAGAACCGCCAGTCGTCCAGCGGGCTGACCGTGAACGAGGGCCAGTGCCAGTCCTTGGTCGTGCCCTCCAGGGGCAGCACCCGCACTTCCGGCCCGGCCGAGCAGCGGACCCGCCGGGCCGGCCGGGGAACGGGCACGGCCCCGGGCGCGGCGCCGGCGGCGGTACCCGCGGGGTGGCCGGCCGAGCCCGCCGGCCGGCTGGTGGAGGTCGAGGCCTCCCCGACCGTGGATCCGCGCAGCGAGCCGAGGGTGTCCTGGGCCTGGACCTGGTACTCCGACGGGGGCAGGCTGCGCACGGCGAGCAGCGCGGTCACCTGGTGGGAGGTGACCCAGCCCAGCAGGGAGCCGTGGCGGGGCACCGGCAGGCAGCCCATGATGACCTGGCGGACCAGGTCCGTGACCGGCTTGCCGTGCTGGATTTCCTGCTCGACGCCGTCGGCGCCGCCACAGTCCTGCCACGAGCGGAGCACGAACAGGTCGTCCCGGGGCCGGGTGAGGACGAAGAAGCCCGCGGTGCGGTGCCGCAGCACCATCGTCGCGAGGCGGCCGCTCCCGGCCGGCGGCTGGGTGACCGCCAGCGGGTGGCAGCGGAACAGTTGCCGGCAGGCCGCGAAGATGGCCGCGCCGGATTGCGTGTGCATCACGGCTTGAGTTCTGCTCTCTTGAACGGGGCGGCGCTCCGAGCCCCCCGGATTCCGCCGTCACACAGCATGTGACAGCCGGCGGCAGAAGTCATCGGTCAGCTGACGTAATGGCGTTGCAGGTGCGTGAGCCCGCGGCGGACCGCCGTGAGGGTCAGCACGAGCGCCAGGGCCGCGATGAACGCGAGGGCGAGCATGCCGGCGCGGTAGGTGTGGAACTGACCGTACACGTACCCCATGATCAGCGGCGGAATGAAGCCGCCCAGTCCCCCGGCTGCGCCGACGACGCCGGTGACCGAGCCCACCGCCGTGGCCGGGGCGACCTTGGCGACCAGGGAGAACACCGCGCCGGAGCCGGCGCCGAGGGCCGCGGCCATGAGGAGGAACGCGATCGTCCCGACCGGGTTCAGGGACGGGGTGAACGATTCGATGATCGCACCGATGATCGCGACGGCGAGGCTGACGGCCAGGATCCGGGCCGGGCCAAGGCGATCGGCCAGCCAGCCGCCGACCGGCCGCATGATGACGGCGAGCAGCACGAACCCGGCCATGCGGTTGGAGGCGTCGCCCTGCCCGAGGCGGTAGGCGTTGCGCAGGTCGGTTGGCAGGTACACGGAGAACGCGACGTACCCGCCGAACGCCACCGCGTACAGCGCGGCCGCCTGCCAGGTGACCTTCAGCTTGCACGTGGAGACGAGCCGGGTGGCGACGGAGTCGGACGGCACGACCCGGCCCGGAGCGTCGCGCATCACGAAATACGCGATCACGGAGTAAACCGCCAGCACGATCGCGGTGATGACGAACGGCGACGCCATGCCGTTCGCGTTCACCAGCCGGACCGTGGTCAGCGCGGCGATCGCGGTACCGCCCATGCCCATGCCGAAGATGCCGATGGCGAGCCCCCGGCGGTCCGGCGGGAACCAGGCGTTCACGAACGGCACCCCGACCGCGAACGACGTGCCGCCGAGGCCGAGGAAGAAGCCGCCGACCAGCAGGCCGGGCAGGGACGTTCTTCCGGACAGGCCGAGGTAGAGCACGGGGACAATGGTGGCCAGGCAGACCAGCGGCATCATGACCCGGCCGCCGAACCGGTCGGTCAGGGCGCCGACCGGGATCCGGCCCAGCGACCCTACGATCACGGGGACCGCCACCACGAGGGCCTGGCTGAACGATGACAGGTGCAGGATGTCGGCGAACCGGGGGCCCAGCGGGGACAGCAGAGCCCAGGCCCAGAAGCTGACCGCGAACCCGATCGTCGCCATGACCAGCATCGTCCAGGGCTGCGCCCCGGACACCCGCGCAGGAGTCTCAGTTTTGCTATGAGTAACATGCGTCACGCCACCTAGAGTTCCCAATCAGTTACTCATTGATACACAGGGGAAAGAGAGATGTCGTGACCAGGCACGATAAAGAACTGCTGGCCCCGTTGCTCCCCGCCGGAGATCCGGTGGAGAAGCTGCTGCGGCAGGCGCAGTTCTTCACGCCGGGGGTGCCGAGCCAGGATTTCCGGGAACTGCACCGCACGGGAGGCCGCGGGGCCGAGGAGTTCTACCGGGAGCGCTGGCGTCACGACAAAGAGGTCCGCTCGACCCACGGGGTGAACTGCACCGGGTCCTGCTCGTGGAAGGTGTACGTCAAGGACGGCGTCATCACCTGGGAAACGCAGCAGACGGACTACCCGTCGACCGGCCCCGACTCCCCGGAGTACGAGCCGCGGGGCTGCCCCCGGGGCGCGTCGTTCTCCTGGTACACCTACTCCCCCGGCCGGGTCCGCTACCCCTACGTCCGGGGCGAGCTGCTGAAGCTGTGGCGCGAGGCCAAGCACGAGCACGAGGGCGACCCGGTCGAGGCCTGGAAGTCCATAACGGACGACCCGGACAAGCGGCAGAAGTACGTCAGCGCCCGGGGCAAGGGCGGCCTGGTCCGCTCCACCTGGGAGGAGGCGAGCGAGCTGATCGCCGCCGCCCACGTGCACACGACCCGGGCCTACGGCCCGGACCGGATCGCGGGTTTCTCCCCGATCCCGGCGATGTCGATGGTGTCGTACTCGGCCGGGGCCCGGTTCCTGTCGCTGATCGGCGGCACGATCCTGTCGTTCTACGACTGGTACGCGGACATGCCGATCGCCTCCCCGCAGGTGTTCGGCGACCAGACGGACGTGCCGGAGTCCGGCGACTGGTGGAACTCGGCCTACCTCCTGGTCTGGGGCACGAACCTGCCGGTCACCCGTACCCCGGACGCCCATTTCATGACCGAGGCCCGGTACAAGGGGACCAAGGTCGTGGTCGTCTCCCCCGACTACGCCGACCACGTGAAGTTCGCCGACGACTGGCTGCCCGCCGCGCCCGGCACCGACGGCGCCCTGGCCATGTCGATGGGGCACGTGGTCCTGACGGAGTTCTTCCGCGACCGGCGGGTTCCGTACTTCGAGAACTACGTGAAGACCTACACCGACGCCCCGTTCCTGGTCACCCTGACCGAGCGCGGCGACCGCTACGTCCCGGGCCGGTTCCTCACCCAGGAGGGGGAGCCGCACCGGCCCGTCCTCCTCGATAACGCCACCGGGAAGCTCGTCACGCCCAACGGCACTCTCGGCGACCGGTTCAGCCAGGCCGGCCTGGGCAAGTGGAACCTGGACCTGAAGGGCATCGACCCGGTCCTCAGCCTGCACGGCCGGCACGCCGAGTCGGTGGAGATCGATCTCCCGCGCTTCGACCAGGGCCCGACCGAGGGCGGCTCCAGCGTCCGCCGGGGCGTCCCGGCGATCCACGTGGACGGCCAGCTGGTCACCACGGTCTTCGACCTGCTGCTGGCCCAGTACTCGGTGGCGCGGGACGGGCTGCCCGGGGACTGGGACGACGGGTACGGGACCCCGGCCTGGCAGGAGCCCATCACCGGTGTCCCGGCGGTGGCCGCGGCCCGGGTGGCCCGCGAGTTCGCCCGCAACGCCGAGCAGACCGGCGGCCGGTCGATGATCGCGATGGGGGCGGGCACCAACCACTGGTACCACTCCGACCAGGTGTACCGGACGTTCTTCACCCTGATCATGCTGTGCGGCTGCCAGGGGGTGAACGGCGGCGGCTGGGCCCACTACGTGGGGCAGGAGAAGGTCCGCCCGCTGGCCGGCTTCCAGCAGGTCGGCTTCGCCCTGGACTGGACCCGGCCGCCCCGGCACATGGCCGCCACCTCGTTCTTCTACCTGCACACCGACCAGTGGCGGTACGAGACGTTCGGTCCCGGCGAGCTGGCCAGCCCGCTGGGGGCCGGCCGCTTCGCGGACCAGAGCTTCGCCGACTGCGTGTCGAAGGCGGCCCGGCTGGGCTGGTCGCCGTCCCATCCCGGGTTCGGCCGGAACCCCCTCGACCTCTCGGATGAGGCCGAACGGGCCGGCCTTACACCCCCGGACTACGTGGCTTCCGAACTCCGGGCGGGACGGCTGACGTTCGCGGCCGACGAGCCGGATGACCCGGCTAACTGGCCCCGGGTCATGACCGTGTGGCGGGCCAACCTGCTGGGGTCGTCCGGGAAGGGCATGGAGTACTTCATGCGGCACCTGATCGGCGCCGACGACGCGGTCCGCGCGGAGGAGTCCCCGGACCTGAACTGGCGGGACGAGGCACCGCGCGGGAAGCTGGACCTGCTCACCGCGATCGACTTCCGGATGACGTCCACCTGCACCTACGCCGACGTGGTGCTGCCCGCCGCGACCTGGTACGAGAAGCATGACCTGTCCTCGACGGACATGCACCCGTTCGTCCACTCGTTCAACCCGGCGATCGCCCCGCCCTGGGAGACCCGGACCGACTTCGACGCGTTCGGCTCGATCGCCCGGGACTTCTCCCGGCTGGCCGCGACGCACCTGGGCAAGCGCACCGACATCGTCGGCGTCCCGCTCATGCACGACACCCCGGACGAGCTGGCGCAGCCCGGCGGCGTGGTCCGGGACTGGGCCGCCGGCGAGTGCGAGCCGGTTCCGGGCGTCACCATGCCGAAGCTGGTGACCGTCGAGCGGGACTACCCGGCGGTGGCGGCGAAGATGGCCGCCCTCGGCCCGCTGACGGAGAAACTCGGAACCGCGGTGAAGGGCGTCAACTGGAAGCCGGCCGCGGCCGTGGAGTACCTGCGCCGGGCCAACGGCACCATCCGGGGCGGGGTCGCCGACGGGCAGCCGTCGCTGGCGCGGGACACCCACGTGGCCGAGGCGATCCTCGCCCTGTCCGGCACCACCAACGGGAAGGTGGCGCTGCAGGGCTGGTGGGAGCTGGAGAAACGCACCGGCGTCCCGCTCGCGGACCTGGCCGTCGAACGGGCCGGGGACCACATCACCTTCGCCGACACCCAGGTCCAGCCCCGGGCCGTCATCACGTCCCCCGAATGGTCGGGGAGCGAGACCGGCGGGCGGCGGTACTCGCCGTTCACGGTGAACGTGGAGCGCAAGAAGCCGTGGCACACCCTGACCGGCCGGATGCACTTCTTCCTCGACCACGACTGGATCCACGAGCTCGGCGAGGCGCTGCCGGCCTACCGGCCGCCGCTGGACTACCGGCGGCACATGGGCGACCAGGGGCTCAACGACGGCCAGCCCGAGGTCACCGTCCGGTACCTGACCCCGCACTCGAAATGGTCGATCCACTCCGAGTACGCCGACAACCTGCACATGCTGCGGCTGTTCCGCGGCGGCCCGGTGATCTGGATGTCGCCGGCCGACGCCGAGACCATCGGGGTCAGCGACAACGACTGGATCGAGGCCGTCAACCGCAACGGCGTCATCGCCTGCCGGGCCGTCGTCTCCCACAAGATGCCGCGCGGCACCGTGTACATGTACCACGCTAAAGACCGGCACCTGATGACCCCGAAGTCGGAGGTCAGCGGCTGGCACGGCGGCGGCGACAACTCCCTGACCCGCGTGGTGATCAAGCCGTCCCACCTGATCGGCGGCTACGCCCAGTTCTCCTACGCCTTCAACTACTACGGTCCCACCGGCAACCAGCGCGACGAGATCGCCGTCATCCGGCGGCGCTCGCAGGAGGTTGAGTTCTAATGCGCGTGAAGGCGCAAGTGGCGATGGTGATGAACCTGGATAAGTGCATCGGCTGCCACACCTGCTCGGTGACGTGCAAGCAGGTCTGGACGAACCGGCCCGGCACCGAGTACGTGTACTTCAACAACGTCGAGACCAAGCCCGGCGTCGGCTACCCGAAACGGTACGAGGACCAGGACCAGTGGCACGGCGGCTGGGCCCTGGACTCGAAGGGACGGCTCAAGCCCCGGGCCGGCGGGCGGCTGAAGAAGCTGGCCACCCTGTTCTGGAACCCCGATCTGCCCGCGATCGACGACTACGGCGCCCCGTGGACGTATGACTACCAGACGCTGACCGACGCTCCCGCCGGGAAGCAGAACCCGTCCGCGCACTCGATCTCGGCGCTGACCGGGAAGGACATGACTCCCGGCTGGGGCGCGAACTGGGAGGACGACCTGGCCGGGGCGCCGGAACGGGCCGCCGACGACCCGAACTTCGCCGGGCTCGAGGAGCAGGTGCGGCTGACCTACGAGCAGGCGTTCATGTTCTACCTGCCGCGGATCTGCGAGCACTGCCTCAACCCGTCCTGCGTCGCGTCCTGCCCGTCGGGCGCCATGTACAAGCGGGACGAGGACGGCATCGTCCTCGTCGACCAGGACCGGTGCCGGGGCTGGCGGATGTGCGTGTCCGGCTGCCCGTACAAGAAGGTGTACTTCAATCACCGGACCGGCAAGGCCGAGAAGTGCACGCTGTGCTTCCCGCGCATCGAGGCGGGACAGCCGACGATCTGCTCGGAGACCTGCGTGGGGCGGCTGCGCTATCTCGGGCTCATGCTGTACGACGCCGACAAGGTCCTCGGCGCCGCCGCCACCGCGGACGAGAAGGACCTGTACGGCGCGCAGCTGGAGGTGTTCCTCGACCCCGAGGATCCGGAGGTGCGGGCCGAGGCGGCCGCGAGCGGGATCCCGGCCGAGTGGATCGACGCGGCCCGCCGCTCTCCCGTCTACGCCCTGGCGGCCCGGCACCGGGTCGCGCTGCCGCTGCACCCGGAGTACCGGACGCTGCCGATGGTCTGGTACATCCCGCCGCTGTCCCCGGTCGCGGACGTCGCGGCCGAACGGGACACCGGGCTCTTCGGCGCGATCGAGGCGCTGCGCATCCCGATCGGCTACCTGGCGAACCTGTTCACCGCCGGGGACCCGGAACCGGTGCGGCGGGCGCTGCACCGCCTGGCCGCGATCCGCACCCACATGCGCTCGGTCCAGCTGGACGAGGACGCCGTGTCCGATGACGACCTCGAGGACCTGTACCGGCTGCTGGCCATCGCCAAGTACTCCGACCGGTACGTGGTGCCGCCCGCGCACGCGGAGGAGGCGGGGACGCTGATGGCCCAGCACGAGCAGCTGTTCTGCGCCCAGCCGGGCGGACCGGACGACAATTTCCCGCAGCCGGCGTCCGGACCGGTCCGGGACGACGACGGGCGCCTGCACCTGGACCTGTCCCCGGCCGTCCCGGCGCCGCGTGACCCGCAGCCGACCGACGATCCCGCACGGAGGGACGCATGACTGCCAAGGTTTCCGTCGACCCGTTCAAGATCGCGTCGGTGCTGCTGCAGTACCCGACCGTGGCGCTCTTCGACGGGCTCAGTCTCCTCAAGGACGCCGCCAGCGGGTGCGACGCGGAAGCCAGGGACCCGTTCGGCCTGTTCCTGGAGTGGATGGAGCAGACCCCGCCGGACGAGGTCGCCCGGCACTACGTGGAGACGTTCGACCTGAAGCGCCGGTGCGCGCTGTACCTGACCTACTACCGGTACGGGGACACCCGCAAGCGCGGCATGGCAATGGTGCGGTTCAAGGCGGCCTACCGCGCCGCCGGGCTGATGCCGTTCGAGCGGGAACTGCCGGACTACCTGCCGATGGTGCTGGACTTCGCGGCCGCCGACCCGCGCGGGGTGAAGCTGCTGCGCGAGCACCGGGCCGACCTGGAACTGCTGCTGCGGGCGCTGCGCGAGACGGCGTCACCGTACGAGTGGGTGATCGAGGGAGTCTGCGCCTGCCTGCCGAAGCTGCGGCGGCCGGACAAGGCGGTGATCGAGCGGCTGACGGAGACCGGGCCGCCGGCCGAGGACGTGGGGCTGGAGCCGTTCGCCCCGCCGGATTATCTCGGGGGGTTCCGGGGAGTCGTCCCCCCGGGCCAGCACAGCCTGGGGGCATCCCGGTGAACCTTTTCTGGTGGGTGATCCTGCCGTACATCGCGCTGGCCGTGTTCATCGTGGGGCACGTGTGGCGGTGGAGGTACGACCAGTTCGGCTGGACGACCCGCTCCACCCAGCTGCAGGAACGGAAGCTGCTGAAGTGGGGCGGGCCGCTGTTCCACTACGGGACGTTCGCCGCGATCGGCGGGCACGTGATCGGCGTGCTCATCCCGGAACGGTGGACCGCCGCCATCGGCATCCCCGAGACCGTGTACCGCTGGTTCTCGGCCAGCGCCGGGACCCTCGCCGCCGTGCTGGTCATCGGCGGCGTGCTGATCCTGGCGACACGGCGGCTGTTCGTGCCCCGCGTCCGGGCCACGACCTCGACGGTGGACTACGCCGCGCTGATCCTGCTCCTCGTCGTGATCATCACCGGGGTCGTCCCGACGATCTTCGTGAACCTGTTCGGGCACGGCTACGACTACCGGGCCAGCGTGGCCCCGTGGTTCCGCGGCCTGTTCTCGCTGCATCCTTCCACCGCGGCCATCTCCGCCGCGCCGGTGATCTACCAGGTCCACGCCACGGCGGCCTGGCTGATCTGGGCGCTGTGGCCGTTCTCCCGCCTGGTCCACGCCTGGTCGGCGCCGCTGTGGTACCTGTGGCGCCCCTACGTCGTCTACCGCTCCCGCGTGACGACCCGTCCCGCCGAACCCGGCACCAGCGGCCGCCGCTGGCGCCGCATCGGCGTCCCTTACTGACCCCGCGCCCGCGCCCGCACCCACGACGCTGGCCGTGGCCGTGGCCACGGCCAGCATCGGACTCGATGACGCGCTGGCTACCATCGCCGGACCCCATGTCACCCGCACCGTTCTCTAGCGGTCCCGCGGCTCCTGGACCTGCTGCTCGTCTACATGACGCGCGCCTGGCTGGACGACAACGGTGACGGCGGATGGCCGCAGGCGCTGAACGACCCGCAGATCACGGCCGTCCTCGACGCCCTGCACGCCACGGGCTGACGATCCCCCGCAAATCATCATTTCGGGCCATTGCCTGTGTGACTGCTGTAGCACAATCATGTTCGGCGTGACCAACCGCGGCTCGATTGACTGGTTCGTCGTGACGACCGACGACCAGTCCGTCTACCTCTCGGTGAGCGCGCCCGGGCAGGAGTCGTGGCGGGACAGCATCCGATGGGATTCGGTGATCCGGGTCTGCGTCGAGGCCGAGCCGGGGATATCGGACTGCCTCTATGTTTTCACCAGTCTCCGGCCCGAAAGCTGGGTAATCCCGGTCGAGGCCACCGGCGGGACACAGTTGCTGGACGCGCTGGTCCGCAGAGGCCTGTTCGACGCCGGGCTCGCGGCCAAGGCGACGTCGTCGCCTACCGGCCTGTTCTGCTGGCCACCCGCCGAGCCCTGAAGCGCTGGCCTTCTCCGGTCTGCCCGACCACAATGGCCACGTGGAGGTCATCGCGCAACTGGTGCGCACGGAGTGGACGAAGCAGTCACGCGGAGGAACGGGCGCGGCCCGCCGGAACGCGGTACCGACGGCTTTCCTGCTTCCCTCGGTGCACCCGCCCCTGACCCACACCGTCGTCATGGACGAACGCGATGACTTCGAGCCAGCCGAGTCGCTGGAATACGCCCTGCCGGACAAGACGATCGTCCGGCTGAAAGAGGCGGACGGCAAGCTCCGGGTCCAGCTCGAAGCCGCCAGCGGGCTTCCCCAGCGGAAGCACCGCCCGCCGGCGATCTGGCTCGCGCGCGGCGAGTGGATGCAGTGGCAGATCAACTACCGCTTCAGCGGCTACAGCACCGAATGGATCTACCGTTTCGACACCCTGAACATCGCCTACGGCGACGCGAAGCCCGACACCTTCACCACGGGCCTCCCGAACCGGCACGTCGACGAACGAGCGCGCCTGTTTTAGCGGCATGCCCCCGCTTCCAGTCGCTTCCAGTCGCTTCCAGCTGAGTCCAGCCATGCGGGCGGGCTCCGCGTGAATCTCGCGCACACAATGAGTCGATCCAGCGCACTGGGCGTGCAGCAAAGTCACTCATTAGTTTGATCTTGGGGCGGATGGGGCCACTGAGAACAGCGAGACGCGCCGACCACCCCGAGCCGCCGCCGGATCCAGGCTCAGCCGCTCTCGGACTTCGAGCCGACGGAGTCGCTGGAATACGCACCGCCGGGCCAGGACGGTGTCGTGCTGGAAGAAGCCGACGGTCTGCTTCGGGTCCGGTTGGTGATCAACTCGTACGGCAGACCCGAGCGAGGATTCCGCCCGGAAGCGATCGCGCTGAAGCGCGGCGAATGGGCCCAGTGGCAAGTCAACTACCGTTTCGCCGACGAGGACCAGTGGCGCTACCGTTTCGGCACCCTGAGCATCGCCTACGGCGACGCGAACCCCGGCACTCCCGAACCGGCACGTTGACGAGCGAACGCGCCTGTCCTAGCCATGCGCCCGCGCAGTGGTCGCTTCCCTGCGGGCCGATGAGTTCGCGCCGGGTGGCCCGTCTGTAGTGACGGGACGCGGGACCGGCCCGCTCGGAGCGTATTCGGCGAAGGAACGAACCATCATGAAGAAGATCAGCGCGGGCCTGTTCACTTCCGTCGACGGCATCGTCGGCGAGCCGCAGACATGGCACTTCCCCTACTTCTGCGAGGAACTCGGCGCCGCCGTCTCCGAACAGCTCGGCACCGCCGGCACCCTGCTGTTCGGCCGCGTCACCTACGACTCGTTCGCCGGGGCCTGGCCCGGGCGCGAGGAGGCGGGAGAGGCGGACGCGCCGATGGCCAAGGCGATCGGCGACGCGCGCAAGATCGTCGTCTCGCGCTCACCGCTGACGTTCACCTGGCGCAACTCCGAGCAGCTTAAGGGCGACCTGGTCGAGTCCGTGGCGGCGCTGAAGAACGAGCCGGGCGAGGACCCAATCGCCATCAGCGGATCCGTCTCGGTCCTGCGTCAGCT